>JAEIGA010000188.1_pt1 | contig 87319 bp, 92 predicted proteins | sample 9270691 | NCBI WGS metagenome assembly JAEIGA01 (sample SAMN17057246, study PRJNA624740) | gut metagenome | biome: biome; isolation source: fecal sample | host: Bos grunniens | place: China: Xizang | collected 2019 | reverse complement strand
TTTTAATATTATCCCCTGCAATAAGAGAGATTGTTTCGCTTAGTATGGGGGATACAGAAATTGTATAAGCATTCCCATTCTGTTCAATTTTAATATTATCCCCTGCAATAAGAGAGATTGTTTCTCCACAGGCCGAAGACATCCATAGCTCAATAAGTCCAGAAACTTCCTCAGCAGTACCTACAAATGTACCTTGTTTCAAATTAACTGTTTTTTGAGTAGATAAACAAGTATATTCTAACTCTACATTGGTGTACGCTATAGATGCAAGAGCTGCACATTTAGCCATACACACAGCAGATATAGTACCTTCAATACCTTCGCAATTTCCTGTCGAACTTGCAGAAACAGTTACCTTCATCGCATCGGCGCCGGCAACAGCTGGATTCAGCATTATATGGTCTCCTTCAATAGCACTAGTAATTCCAAATCCAAAAGCCGTACATGCTACTCCGCAATCAACTTCTGCGTCATTTACCGTATAAGTGCACTTTGCGGCTGCTAATAACTGCGAGCATGTATTGTAAGCCATTGCATTAGCTTTTTCTACCGACTCAGCATAGAAACTACCAGCAGGTATGATACCGCCATTTAAAGGGTTGTCAATTGTATATTCAAAAGACGGCAAATCATCAGATAAATTGTCACAACTGCAGGTCATACTACAGTTCCATTCGTCATTGGGATATAAGCATACGGGACCGGTACCTAGAGCAGCCTCCGCCGCCTTTATCACATCCTTGTAGTTTTTCCCCACAAAAGACCCAGCTGCAACTTCCCATATATTATTGGAAACTAAAGGACTCATCGCTATAGCCCCACTATCGTCATCAGCTTCGCCATTTGTCCCACATCCACCAGACAAGCGGTAATTTACATAATTACACTCAATCATGCCTTTCGCCATTTCCAAAGCGAGATCGTTAGCATAAGCTTTGATTCTCTGTGTATCTGAAATATCAGACGCGAGACCCGGGTAGGCAATTACGCCTTCTTCTGGCTCTATAGGATTACCTTCTTCATCCTTATCTTCATAGGATTCTGTAGTTATACCAGACGGCCTATAGTTCTCGGGAACGTCATCCTTTGTAATCGAAATAGTTCCTGCTGGAATAGATACATAGGTATCGATCTCCGGGGATGAGAACGATTTTAGGTCCAGGTTTTGATAATCCTTACCTGATTCTCCGTCTGACAGACGAGGATCTACGTTATGGCGATACAGATAGTAGACTTCTCCGGAAGCCGGTATTACGGACTTGAAATACTGTATCTTAAAAGTACTACCAGTATTTGTAGGTGTATTGTTGTATGGATCGCTGAAGTTACATCCTGCGACTAGCAAATCATTTGTATAGGTACAGTTATCTTTGGAATCCGCTTGCAGCAATAAATGTAAATTAGTGCTAGCGATCGCATCAGCTACTTGTTTTGCCTGGTCGTAATCAGGGAGACACTGATAATCTGCTGGAGCGCCTACGGTGGCATCTTCTGACCATGCTGTAATGGACTCTTCCGCATCAGTGACAGGATTATAATAAATTTCCTGGTCTAATGGTAACTTAATTCTGTAAATATCTCCTGCCCGGTATTGAACATAATTATAATGCTTATTTATTAGTACAGGTATGAGAGCGGGCTTATTAAGTTCTATACCGACCGTAGCTGCCGTTACAACCCATTCAGGTACACAAGTAGGCGGGATAAGTTTATTACAATACTCGCATTCCAGCATAGATTCTGCGAGCTCTTTAGCCTGCTTATTTACTTCTTCCTGCGATGTGCATCCTAGTACCGTACCTGTAGGCACTGTAGCAATATGTTTGCCGGTTTCATGTGCAGACTGCGCATCGTTTTCATTGTACTTAGACACAACTACAGAACATTTTGCAGTAAATGTCTGGTTCATGTAACAACACTCTACCAAAGACTCCGCTAGGGATGAGGCTTCCTGATTTGCAAGGGCTGTAGAAATATCCGAAATAATAAAACCTTCCGGAACCTCAACTATTTGCCCAGATTCTCCCATAGTCTCATTAGAGACTACCACCCGTTCCGGGTTAGTTCCGACAGGATTTATACCAAGATCACGTGCATTTGGATCGTCACATCTTTTTATTATGTCCGTATTAACATAATAGCATACTAATTGTGCATAAGCCCACATGCGTGCTTGAGCTGTAGCATCCTCTTTGCTCTCATAGGATTGAAATAATCCCGCTGCCACGGTGACAGTTCCAACTCGGACAGGATTACCCATAGAAGTTGCAATGGGATCATCAGGCAAGCTTATATTATTCAGGTCCGTAACTGCAATACTACCGGGAACATGCTCCATAGGGTTTTCTGGAGCATCGGGGCGCGATTCGCAGGATACTGTTACCGCATCAGACAAATAAACACAATCCAGGATAGATGTGGCTAGAACGGAGGCTTGCCTATCAGCATCTTCCTGACTTATAAAGGATTGTATAACTCCTGCTGGAACCCTAGCTCCACTAGCCGTGGCATATTCAAGTTTGCCATAATTCGCATTTACAGCCCCGGCAGGACAGTTTACTGTCACTTCCTTATTCAACCAATAGCAACGCAATAAGCTTTCTGCATACACTTTTGCACTGGTATTGAGTGTATGCTTTGTATCCAGAGCAAGCTGTACGAATTCTTCTGCCTGCGTATAGCTTAACCCAAGACTTTCCAGATAGGCTCGAAATGACTCTGCAGAATACTCACTATCTGCTTTAAGTAGTGTAGCAATAATCGCAGAAATATCGTCCTCGTAATCATTATTTGCTATATAATCCAGTGCTGAACTTGATATGCCGGCGATACTATCCAATACAATAAACGCTGTAAACTGTCCTGCGCTTACAGTAGCAGATTCTCCATAACTTCCTATTGTTGTACAATGTACAGTAACATCATCATTATAAATAGCAATAGGTCTAGGAGTTTTCTGAATAACTTCGACAGGTTGGCTGCCAGAAGGTTTACGCAATTCCTCCGGAATATGCAAACTTGTCGGTAAACAAGATGGAACAGGTTTATTACCTCCTAGTTTATCTGAAGGGGCGTAGAATGTAAGTTTGGGGCATTTCTCGTTGTCAGCCATAGCAGGAGTATCACTTCATCTCATCAAGCCCAGGAAGCTTGAAGTCTCCAGCCATAATATGCGAAAAATCTAGTGTTGTCAATGCTTGTCCTCTTCCGTCGGTAGATAAATTATGCTGTATGCCAATTAAAAATCCAGAAAATAACGCTGTTCCTTCTTTGTTTTTAACCTCATAACGCTTCCCAAGTTCTGGCTTGAAGTTTAATGGAACTGTGATGCTGGCTACCGAGCGCTCCAAAGAAACCCATGCGTAGGTAGACATTCCCCAATCGGATAGAATTTCTTCCAGAATCTTCTTCCGTTCGGGAATCTTTTGCTCATTTTCTTTTTTCTGGGCTTCTATTTCACTTGGCTGAAACCCTCTTTTTACTTCCTGCGAGCTTTTAAGCTTTTGAACATCTGTCAGATTGTAATTCAGCCACAGAGGGCCTGTAGTTGGGATCGATGTGGCTATGGTACCGGCCTCAAGCTGTGGGTAGGCTATATACATGTCTTTAATAGCTTGAGGGGCAGCTTCCTTGTAGGAGGCAGATACTTTAGGAGGATATACAGCCACATAACGCACCGGAAATAAGCCGGTATGGCTTCCTGCACTCATAACCATAGATACGGGTTCTATTTCTAAAGCTTCTGCCTCTTTAAATAGCTTTGTACGATTAGACAGTTTTCCCGGATCTTTTATACCGGGGATGTAGATGAGCTGAAACTCGTGGCAAAATTGTCCTAACTTTGTGAGAAAGCTGCCTCCAGAGCTGCAGAATATACTCCTAAGACGTACTCTCAGGTCCACACATGTCGGATCACCGAGTTTGACAAACTGTTGCGGTAGCTTTTCCCATCCGGCAGATTCTGTACTATTTTCTAATATCTTAATAAATAGTTTATGACCCTGCTTATTCATTTCGTGTTGGGCCTCTTTATCCCTGGTAGAAATTTCGGCGGTCTCATCTTTACTAGGGCCATTTTTATAAAGCTCTTCTATAAACTTTTTAACATACTCTATAAGACTTTTTGAGTCCTCTATCTTAGGAACTTCTTTAGTAGAGGATTTGGGAAACTCATATATAGAATAATTTAGAGTTTCTAATTTGGCGTAATCAATCAACCCCTCATCGGCCACTGTTACATTATACGCCGAAAATGAGTAGCGAGGATTGCACAAGTATCCTTTAAACTCTAATGTACCTGCCTCTTTTTCCTCTACTGTCAGATCAATATCAGGATTTTCACGTGTATTAAATATAACTTCCTGACGTTTGCCTATTTCTTTTGTTACATCATCTGAAGATAGTTTTATAGCCTTATTTTCAGCTTTTGTGTCAGGATGATGTTGTACACTGATTTTAGGATATGCACCTATCTGAAAGCTGGCAATCAGGGCAGTAACAGTTCGCTCCTCGCCTTGCAGCTTTAATTTAACAATGGGCTTACGTGCATTTTCACTCATCGCCAACCTCCTTGTGCAATGCTTTTGATATTATAGCTAGTTTTTCTTCCGGACGATCTGCTACGTGATACAGGTCTTCCATTCTGTGCTTTTCGAGAAAATCATATACCGCGGTGTTGGCATCTAGGCGTTCCAATACCTTAAGAAGAGGATATTCTACCGGGATATAGAGTGTCGGATTAGCAGGAAGGGGAGTAACCAGATCTCCATTTATTTTGAAGGTCTCAGGCCACTCTACATGCAATCCAGTGCCAGAATCCCAGCAAGTTACTGTCCATATGTTATCAGGACATTCCAGGCGCATTAGAGGTCCATTACGGGATAATTTAATAGCTACGTAGGCAGAGGGCGAATTAAGATCTATTTTGCTGGGCATGATACGCACCATACCGTCGGCATTATTTCTGAGTTGAACTGCACTCGACGGTAAAGTTATCTTAGCCGCATAGGATTCAAACAAATCCATACTTACCTGGTTCCAATGCTCCGACTGAATCATCTGGTGTATCACCGACTCCACTCCCGGATTAGCTAATCCAAGTGTGTTTATAACTTCAAAATAGCCAGGATGTAACGTAGGGTTTTGCTCTTTAGTATAAATAAGACTCATTTTCCTTTATTAGCTATGGGTGCTATGATTCCGTTTAATACAAACTGCATCGTATTCTTGTCCGCATCGGATGCTGGAAAATCCAGGGATATCCAATATACTTTTGTATTTTGGCCTAATCCTGGACCGGATACAGTACATGGCTTCTGATAGGCACTGACAGATGACTTATTAAATTTTTGTCGCAGTTTAGATGAATATTCAGCAGGTTTTTTGTCAGTAGCTCCTATAAATATTGTACCAGTTACTGATATTTGTCCAAAATTTTTTCCAAATGTATATAATACACGCACATCGTCTGTACCGACAACTGGTATAACTGTATCGGAATAGTTTACCGCAACATTCTGGATTATTATACCTGATGTGCAGGATTTCTTGGCTCCTTTGGGCTTAAATAGTGTCCTGAAGCCATCTAGGCCCCAGATAGAACCTTTGCCTTTACCTTTTACCACCCATGTAGCACCATTACCTACGAAAATTTCTTTAGCCATAAATTATAGAGTTATAATTACGCAAATAAATCCACGTGTAAAGCATCTCCTTTAACGCATCCTAATAGTTGTTTAAAGCAGTTTAGAACTTCGGATAACAGGTTTTCATTACTTGATCCTGCTTCTTCCGAGCTTCGAGCCTTAAGTGTGTTCTGACTAAATTGCAACATCGTATCAGTGAGCTGCACACCTGTCAAATTACCAGCTTTTCCAGTAAATTTATTATCATCTCCTAAAAGTCCTTCGGCTTTTAATTGGTCTTTAGATTTTCCTGCTATAAGGTTTGACTCAGCAAAAGCCCCATTTTCCAATAATTTAATAGTCTCGTCTGGATTATTTTGTAGCATATATTGCAGAATTTTTCCTACATCATTATTTCTCATTATGCTACCTTTCTTGCCGCCGTATAATTCGTAGCCCTTATCGAAGATCTGCTTGTACATTTTATAGTACGCATTACTCACATTAAGCTTACCAGAATCATCTACAACACGTCGTATGAATTGCTCACCTTTCTTATGTTCTTTACTGGATAAAGTCAAATCTTCGGCGTAATCAGCTAATTTCATCTTTTTATCCCAGACCTTGGCATCCGGGTCTCCAGATTGTTCCAGAGCAGCTTCGTATTTGGCTTTGGATTCTGGATCACTGTCGAGTTGAGCACGCGCCGCACTCAGGAAGTCAGTTTCTGATACCTCTTTTCCGTCTTTTTTAAATACACGTTTACCTGCCTCCGAGGTCACAGTTAATCCAGATATATCTTTAATTACCGAGTATAAAGGATTTAAACCTTTCGTTATTTTTGCATAGCGTTCGCGCTCCGCCTCGAACCGGTTATCCTTTTTAGTCATGTGCATAGCACCTTTACTATCCTGCGCTACTACATAGCCATTCTTCTCAGCACGCATAAAGGCCTCGGTCCAATCTTTTTCGGTAAGTTGAGTAAGATCAGTATCGTTACCGAGTCCTAGAATTGCGCGTGTTTCCGCATTAAAGTCAGTACCTCTTCCGCTATACTTACCATCTTTAAAATGAAAACTACTCGCACTAGTCAGTGTACTTCCATTGGCTATATGATTTAGCAGAATGGCTTCATCAGTAATTTCGCCCGTATCTCCTAGCAATCCTGCCAAGAAATTTCCTCCAGAGAACTCTACATCCTTAAAAGCTCCACTTTTGTTCAGACGCCATTCATCTGCTTCCGCCTTACGTGTGATATCAGTCTGAAGCATAGAATCCATAGCGCCGGATTCTTGAGTCAAATAACCCATATTTACACTCAAATAGTCTCTTTGCTGGCTTGATAGGGAATCTTGAAAATCTAACCAGTTACCTATTTTACTCAATGTAACGTCTGTGGCACCTTTCTGGCGATAATGCTCCAGAATGCTTTCATTAGTCGTACCCTTATTACGCATAGCCTGTAATTCCTTACCTGCGCTATGGTCGTTTCCAAATACTTCCAGATACCCAGCCAAAGCTGCAGATCCATTAGTCAACTGAGAATCGTTTAGATTTAACTGCGAATTTAAATTTGCCAGTAAGGTATCTGAGTTATGTAGCATTAGACCTCTGTTTTCTGCTGCAAGTAACTCTTCCGATGTAAGCTTGGCAGCTTCATTCTGGAATGCGGTCGACGCATATACTCCGCCTCTAGCTACAAGCATTTCCTGTAATTGTGCACTAATAACCTTCTGTCTCTCCCGGGACGTACCGGAGGCAAGGTACTCTGAGCGAAGTTCTTTTAAAGATTTTTGCTGATCGGAGGTCAGGCCTTTGACATATTTGTCTGACAATGCTAACTCGGCCATTCTGGCACCTAGCAGATGCTGACGATCGTCTGCCGCACTAGTTGCTAAATCTGTTAAAAATTCAGTTTCAGAACGCGTGTCGAAACCAAGGCTTTGATTCTTCCGAAAAGTTTCAAGACCAACTTGCGCTCGCTGGATCTCTGCATTGGATACGAGGTGTTTTCCACCAGACCCCAATCCAAGAATATCCATGATAGAACTTTGCTCTGCCAGAACTTCTTTTACATCTCTATTAGTAATAAATGCTGTGCGTTTTGCACCATCTATACGCTCCTTCATACGCTGCACTGTACGCTCATTCTGGAAAGAACCCATCTGAAGCGTTTTAGTGATATTATCAAGTTCTGCAAAGTTTTTGGTATCAAATATTTTTGATAGTTCTTTCAGGTTATCCGCATGGCGACTTAACGCATCCTGTCCCGTTCGAGCGTATTGGGCCGAAGTTGTGGTATAGGTCATGCCGTGAGCATTTGTAGCTATAGCTTGCTCCAGATGACCAGAGCCTATGTCGTGGATGCTAAGATCCTGCATATCTGATATACCAGCATAGTGCTGTTTAGCCCTTCTAAGAAGATCTTCCTTGCGGATATCATTAATCTTTGTAAATCGTGCTGCTACTTTTCTAGCTATCGCTGCACCTTCTGGATCTGCGACTATCTGCTCGTACGATTTTCCTTCATACTTAGCATCTCTCCCAGCCATATCCTCTGCAACAAAAAACTCTAAGGCTTTATTAGCCATAGTTTGCTGAAGCATAGCTTTCTGAGTTTCAGGAGTAGTCATGGATTTTGACTCCTGGTATAGTTTTAACAGATCTGTAGAATATCTCGTAGAAGAATCACCGTAGGATATGATATCACCTGCACGAAAGCCATTCTGCTGGATGTGTCCTGCCAAAAATCCTGCTGCAAGCTGGGGATCTACTCCAGATCTGGCTGCCATTTCAACAGTACGCCGTTGCATGTGCTGGGCCAGTCCTAGTGTGGTAGCGCCAGCTCCGTAAGAAATTCCAACATTACCTATTGTGTTCATCGTAGGCAGACCTCCTTGCTGCAAAATTGCCGCATGGTAATCTGCAAACATATCACCATGATTTTGTACACCTAATGTCGGAGCTAAGGGGCTATTTACAACAGCACGGCTTAGATAATCAAAGCCAGTCTGCCATCCCGGGGACAGCGAGGCGACCGGTTGGCTGAACACCAGTCGAGACAACATATCCATTAGCTCTTTTAGACGCGGATCCTGGGTAGATGCAGTGTTATATATAGTATTATACTGCTCCAATAATAATTGTCTTTGATATTCTCCGCGTAAATCGTAGCTCATTTCATTTATTAAAGGCTTGTGTTACTCCTGATACAACTTCCTGGAACTTTTGTTTTGCTAGCTTTGTGAACGCAGTCATTGTAGCACTATTCGCAAATTGTTTCCATGCTTTTATCATGTTGGCTCCAGCCATGCGAAGTCTATCTGCCTTAGATTCATAGGGATCATTGCTGAATTCGCGTTTTTTATTTGTATATCTTATTACATCGTTAGCATCCTCTACACGCTCTGATATAGCTTCTGGCTTCAAATGTGGAGCTACAGTAATAGAGGTATGCAGAAGCTGCTTATCCAGCAGATCTGCCTCTTGTTCATCTGCAAGCATACGCAGCACGAGTTCCTCCCGGACTCGTGAGCGTAAACCATGCTTATAATCTGGCGCCAAAAGTCCCCGACGAAACGCCAGTAATATTAATCTGTTTCGCCGGGATGCCAAAAATCCTCGTTGAGTGCGGCAGAGTTCATACGAGATATTTTGTGCTCAAATACATTCAATGCTGCAGAAAGAGCATTGAATTTAGTCATGGGCATAGTACGAATCTCGGTCCACACTTCGGAAGAAAATAGGCTCTCGTCCAGTACAGGTGTCTCAAAAACTGATTTATTATTAATTTTATCAACCTGCAATAACGTGCGTAGCTGTCGGATGTAATCTGCCATTAAGGCGCCGCTTAACTCAGGATGTGCTTCAAAATATTTGAGCACCAGGGTAATGACTTTTTCTGACTCCACTACAGATAGTGTACGACAGGTGACGATCAAGGTACCACCTAGCACAGGAACATCTAAACGTACCGGAACATCGTTGAGAATTGCTTTAAGATATAATCTCTGATCTTCGCTGGTAACTTTGATATCCTGGGCATTTACACCGACAATCATTTCATTTATTTCTTCTACTCTGCTAGGAGAAGAGAACGTATTATCAGCCTCAAAACTATAGGAAACTTTATCTTCGTTATGTTCTGTAGACGCAGAAATAGATTCCATGTTCTTGTCTGAAGCCTCTGTTGTATTCTGTACAGATTCTTCCTGCTCTGCAATAAATGCTTTCACAGCGTCCACAGAAATATCCTGTTCCTCATCCTCTGGTTCTAATGTAATGGCCATAGTTATTGATCTTCAAAAAGTGGTTCGTTAGGATCTTTATCTTTCTTTGTGAAATACACAGTATAAGAAGTGGGTTTCATCTTGCCCTGCGTACCAATATCCTGTTTGGTAAACTGTTTATCCCAAGGATCTGTAAGATTTTTATCACTTCCTTCTGTAAACTCATACATTTTCACATCTGTTCCCGGGTAAGGTAGGTTGGCTGATGTGGTGCGCGGAGCCGACATTAACGCTCCATCAGCAGGTGTAAATTTACTGAAATATGATTCCATGTTCTTAGCCATCCCGTCTAAAGGAGATGCCTTTAAACTATTATATGAAGTCAGCTCTTTACCTACGACATCTTTCCAATTCGGTAATTCCCAATTATTATCGATGAACTGCTCCTGTTTATAGTTGGCAGTATACATGCTTCGATCAAATATTACTTTTTGTTCCTCCTTGGCTTCTTCTGTCAGCTCTATGCTCTGAGAGGACTCTGTAATATCTTTTGGATCCGGAAGGTCATTTATTTCTTCGTCAGATACATTTTTGCCAATACCTCTGACAACAGAACGAGAGGAAATAGTTTGAGCTCTTAGTGAATTACAGGCCAGAATTCCTCCTTGTAGTGCAAAGTTTTCACCAACTTTTACCAAAGCACTTGCGAAATAAGCTTTAGCGGAAAAGCAGAAGAAATTAAGTCCAGACGTGATAAGGTTCTTTGTAGCTCGTAGAAGAATATTACGATTGCCATATACCGTTACATCCGCATCTACTCCCGTAGCTTGTACAAACACCTGCGCTTCTTTTTCTGTAGCTCCCAGCACAGCGCCTTTAGCTCCATGCACGAGAGTTTTACCTTGAGAAGCATCAATTACTACCGCATAAGCGCTACTCTTTACCTCCTCTTTCTCATCCCATCCGCTCGGATATTTACTTTCAGCCTCCTGAGCACTGGAACCATCGTCCTTTGCATCACCTTTCAACCATAGTGTACCAGCCTCGCAGAGCGCTTGCCAGCATGTTCGTGCCTTCAGACATAAGGATCCAAACAAACTAAGAACTTCTACCTTATTAGCTCCTTGTATGGAAACATTCTTACCCGTCATGGCGATCGTACCACCAACCTTAAACTCCAGATTACCCGGGCAAGCAACTTGTATGTTGCCTTGGTTCATGATAACGGATGTGTTGCCGTTAGAAATAAGAGATATAGATCCTGCAGGATCCATTACGAACAGAGCATGACCTTTTCCGCGAAAGTCTGCGGTAGGAGCAGCAGATTTAACATCTTTCTGATCTGCAGTAGCTTTTCTTTCCGGAGCTTCTTTCTCTGTAGGAATCTTGCAATAATTTTTCTTAGCCATCTGATGGAATCTGGCCAAGGAATGATATAAGGAAATGTATTTTATATAATATCTCATCTGCCAACAGGCATACTTCAGATCATTCCAATCCGGACCCTTACCCCATACGGCTAAAAATTCCGAATCAAGGTCCTGCATTGCCTTCTCGCAATCAAAATCAGGAGAATTCCATTGCTTTAGGATAGAGGGGATTACTATGTACTGTGTAACTTCCACATGTACACCTCCTGCGGATTGTATAAGCATAGTACCATCCGAGCCTACCCAGGATCTGTATTGTCCTGCACGGAAAGAATCTTCCATTATATTACTTGCTACCTCTGTAGGGCTGGTTACAAATCTATGTACCATATCTCCCAGGAATCCGTAATACTCAGAGAATCTCCAACGTCCAGTGGCATCGCTGGCAGTTTCTTCCAACGACTTAAAGTCTACAGATCCTTTTTGCTCCTGAGCTAGAGCTTCATCAGGATTAACTTTACCGTCAGCTTCAAAGTCATAGCTCGTAAAATGAACTTCTTTCGTAGGACGTCCTGCGCTCCAGATTAACTCATCGCCTCCGCAGCTATGATGCACAAAATAGTTATCTACTATGCGTACCATATCATTCAGGAGATGAACTTCAACCTTTGCCAAGTCTCCCGCATTAAGCTGCGCAAGTCCGAATAATAGGCGCATTGCTACTCCAGTACCCGTATTAAGCTCCTGCTCTCCAGGCAAAAGATTTCTTGGAGCTTCGTAACCCGATGCTCGAACGCCTTCATCCGGAGGTTCTTTGTCCTCCAGCTGCTTCATCTTGTAGGCATCTACCTCGGTGTCCCCTGTGATAGTGGCAATCGTAGCATCCTTAGCAGACTTAGCAACTCCTGAAGTAGTTCCTATCACCCAAGATCCTGTTTGTCCTGTATATACAAGGAGAACAGCAGCGCCTACAGGAGGAAGTGATGTGTTGGACACGCCCAATAAACTCGCCAATGCTCCCGGAGCATATTGGCATTCGGTTATAGTTCCCGCATGCCCAACTGCAACATCTAAAAGTCCTCTATATGGGTTAACTTTAGTTACTATACCCTGATAGACACTATTTGCAGTTAATTTTGTATCCGCAGAAGGCGCCCATTCGTCTATAGTACGCTTAACTTGAGATATAAGGCTGTTAATCATAAAAAATCCAGCAGCGGAAACTGCTGGATTTTTTATAACATATCAAAATATGTATGTCAAGCAACGCTTACCGCATCAAATTACCGAAACTCCATGCAGCATTGTCCGATACGATATTGCCGCCGACGGACAGGTTTGTACCTACAGTGGTGAGAACACAACCTGAGCATGTCAGCGTGCCAGGATCCATACCGCAGGCGCCGTCGCCCTTACCCACAGTAATAGTCTGCGTATCGCATGCAGATCCTGGGAGATACAGGGAGACAAGCGGCTCGTCTCCTACCGCACGAGAGATGGATACCGAACCAGAGGAGTGTCCTGCGGTCATCCATACAGAGTCCGATCCCAGCTCATAATTAGGAGTTACGCTACGTTGATAATTAACAGTGCAAGTTTGCGCCAAGTACACACGCTCTCCGTCAATCATTACCATGACCATCGAAGGAGACACCACGTTACCGGGTCCCTTGGCTTTCTTAGAATATCCGAAAACATCAGACATAATATTTATTATCCTTTCTATTACAGAGTTACTTGAGCAGTATAAGCCATCTCGTATACCTTGATGTTGTTTAGAGGCAGCGGCAGATACAGCTTCACCTTAACAATAATACGATCGTGGAACACAGGGTCCTGAATGATCGTGAGGTCTGAATAATCCACAAGGGACGGACCCACCATATCATCCACAGTATCCTGTGTGAAATTGGCCAGTAGTGTAATCAGCTTAGCTTCGAGCTTACGAAGAGCAGGTACAACTACATTAGCATGGCCAATGAAGTTATGAATCTCGTCTACAATATGGTAGGAAATATTATCCAGATTGCGGGTGCAGGAATCTTCATAGTACAGACTTCCATGATTTACATCAGTCGTAAGCTGATGACGCACATAGCAAGCCGTTGCCTTAGCATCCTGCGTAATTACCATTACACCTTCTTTTGCAATATTGTCTAATTGCTTCTGGGTATACTTTGTATACATACGGGAAGCCTGGGTAATGCCAGCCACCTCTGTATGCGTGAGAGACTTCTGAGGCAGAACTGCACTGGCGAGACCGGCAATTTCACAAGCTAAGAACTTATTAGGAATTACTACAAGAGCTCCCTTATCATTATTGTTCTTAGCCTGGTCTGTCCAAATAACCGTCACACGACGATCTGCAAAATTCTTTGCCAGATTGGTCACATATTCCGCTTCATTAGCCGCGGTATCAGCTTTGATTAGGGTGATAGATACTTCACCTGTACTTGTTGTAGGACCTGTTTCTAACAGCAATGCTTGTGCTCCCAGAACACGTTTGATTACATAAACTGCTCCAGTGCTGTTCACACGCACCTTATCCCCATAGTGAAGCGCAGTTTCCCGACCGTTAACGCCGAGATACAGGAAGTCGATATTGGATGTCGTCGTCAGAAGTGTTCCGGTATGACCATCTATAGTCTGATTGATGGTCAGAGTTGCACTCAGAGGCTTATTGTCATTATCAACAGAGGTTAAATCATATTCACCGGGGAAATCGACGCCTACGCGAGTTACACGCCACTTTTTCACGTCTGGCGCGGACATCTCATTACCGAAGTCTGCCACAGCTTCCATTACCTCAACATCATCTGTAATGACACCAAAGTTATAGGTAGATGAATTGGATTCGGTCTTACGTACGCCTTCAAGGAAGCCATCAGCGTCTGTAGAGCGAACACGGATTGCGTAAATGTGACGGCCCTGAGAGCCTTTAAGTGCCATATAGCAACCATAGGCAAGCTCGTTTTCTATAGCAATTGTACCGAAATTAGTTTCAATATCACTTTCGCTGTAGATATCAAAAATATCTTCATCGACCATTGGAATAACTTGCACGCGATATTCTGCATACAGCTTACCAGTGCCAGTTATAAACTCACAGAATTGTTTGGAAGTATTGTCAAAAGTGACATACATACCCAGATTAGCGGTATATTTAATACCAGTCTCATTTGCCGTCCATGGTGCAATTCCAGATGATGTGGCTGCAACAACAGGGTCGATGACTCCTGTATATTCTTTCAGGAAGGTAACCTTAGAAATAGTCGAATCAGAACCATAGGGCACTGGCAAGTTATTAAATACAATCCCAGTAAACTTCGTTGTGCTTGCAGTCTTAGGCGTACATGCAATAGAAACAACATCGTCGACATCCACGATGCCCCAGGTAGACGTTACCTCTAGGCCGAGTCCCAGTGAGATCGAACTTCCATTAGTGAATGTTAGCGTACGCGCTGCCATAAGCCCCATCGAGTCCATTACAAGTGCGGTTATATGCTCAGTGTTTAAATCCTGAACCGTAATAATAATCGTTGTAGCTTTTGTACCGCTATAGGCAGTCTCATCTGTTACCGTTAACTGCAGCTCGCTCGTCGTGGAGACCTCAGCTGAAGCCGGTATTACCTCACCTAGAAGATCAGTTATAACAAGATTTTTAGTCGTTCCACCGGTATAAGTTACCTCGGCAAAATCACCTACTTTAGGAAGGTAGCCAGTGTTACCAAAGGTGGCCTTAAGCGCAAGATCTGCCGTAGAGCGCAGTACAAACGGATTTGTAGTGTCTACGGATAAACCTGTAGTCAGCTCTCCGAGTTTAGCCTGCAAACCTTCAGCAAATAACGCTACAGAGGCGGTATCCACCTCATAATCTAGCGCAGAATTTGTATCATATTTATATGGTATTGTGTCACCTGCGCTCTTAAATTCATGCGGCTCTAAATCCTCATATCCATAACGGTAGAGGTCATAATTAGCGCCAACGATGCACGCAGCAAGATGATCGCCAGTCGCTGCGACAGTCGCATCAAGCTGCTGATACACCTCCAACTGTGGTCGGATATATTCGGGAATTGGCATATTTAATTTATTTTTAATTGTTAAATATATGGTTCTAATTAGTCCTTTAACAGGATTAAACTCCCAGAACCTGAGGAGTTTTACAGTATTAGTATCTGCTACACAATTGTAATTTCCACCGGGATAAATGTCAATTGATTATTGTAGAGCCTGAGGTGGTTATGGAAAAATCTTTCAGACGTTTGGATTCCTGTGCCACGAATGCGGAATAGTTATATTTGAGTCGTAAGGTAACTGTCGATTCAAACCACGTAGATGCGCTGGATTCCTGATTCAATGAGACTAATTTAGGTTCTGTCTGTCCTATTAATTCATAATCTATAAGCCAGCCTTTTTCATTCCTGAGTTTATCCTCCAGAACAGCGAGGTATAATGCTACATAATCTCCCATCATACAAGACACGTCCGCATTAGCGTGGCGGCAAGTGACTACAACATCCACAGATGCCAGATAAAAAACTGTACGTCCTGAAAAATCATACGTTCTGGAAGCCGTGGTATCCCATCCTGCCTTTTGTAGTTGCACTCCCTGGTCTCCCATGGAGATGATAATACCGGGAATTTGCTCTGTGTCGCCTGGGTCAAATACAGAGGCCGCATGTATATAAATCTCCGATTCTCCCGGCACATCACTATAAGTAAGGCAGCCGAGCTCTGGAGACACTCCGTTCATTCGTGCCGGATCTGAGAATGCTATGCGTAAAAAGGCCGTAAAAGCCCCTCTAAGGCTGTTTAATGTAGGAGGTGCTCCTCGGTAGCACTCCATACATTCCTCAAGCGTAGAACAGTCTTTAAATCGTTTTATCAGGTAATCGGCCATTTTAGGTCATGCAGCATTTGATAATAATTGTCAGGAATAGGTACAGAATATACAGGATCATTATGAGGTTTTAGCGTCAAGAATGCAGAATATCCTACTGGTATAACTCCCTGGACTAATTCCGAGCGTATACTATTTCCGACGATCCATCTGCGATCTGTCATAGGATCTATAACCAGATCATTCATACGAACAGGAGGAAATGCCAGGAATTCCGCATTTACCACAGTGTCATCGAATAAACCTATATCCAGAATATTTGTCTTCTGGACACGTTCTCCCATAAACCTTATAAAAGTTATGAAAGGTCTGTAATAACCCTGCTTATAATAAGTACCATAATCATTATTCTGATCATTCTCCGGGTCAGTAGAATTGCCTCGATAACATGGAGCCTTTTCAGTTTGCCCGGTCCATTTATTGGTGTTATCACTTAATTCGCCATTTTTTACAGAGGCATAATAAAGCACAGGAATACCGTCCTGGCGGGCTTGTAGGTATTTATTGCGAATTATATGATGGGCAATTCCGTAAGCTTTTCTTCCTGTTTTGGCATACAGTGCAACCTCAGGAGAAAACCATGTCTTGCCATCCAATTCGGCCATTACTCTATAGGATGGCACTTGACTTCTATTCTTACTATAAAAATCGGTATCTGTGAATGTAGTGCCTTTTACAGGCTCTGCATTTAAAGGTTCCCATTCTGCACCTCCATCGTATTTACGTGCTATATAGAAATCAGCATCTTTAAGTAAAGGATCTACAATCCATGCTATAACTGCAGCCCTTTTGAAATATGAAGGGAATATAGAAACATCTCTGAATGGTTTAAATATTTCGCCAGTTTTCATATCACATATATCCCCAGCACATGGACCGGTTTATCTCCATTTTACGATCTTTAGCTGACTGCAGGAATTCTTTTTCGTAATAATCCTTTAAAGAGGAAAACATCTTAATACGAGTTCCCTCTAAATCCACTGTTGTATTGCCTGTCTGCCAGGTCATCACATTTCGAGAAAGCTTATTTATAGCATTACTATATAAATAATACAGAACACCATTCATAAATACATCCGTATTCGCAGGAAGATTCTCCGGACAGACAGTATCCACACCTAGAGGAGCCATACCATTATATTTTGCAGCGCAACGATCCATAGCGTGCAAAATCTGCTCGTCCGAGAAAAATAGATCACAGTCAATACTGTTATCCCCGGGAGTCTGGTCCTGAAGCTCTGCGCGAATTAGATCTATTGTTAGATAACTTGGGTATGCCATTGCATCAGCATTATAACGCCAAAAGAAACCCCCTGCAAGACTTTTGCAAGGGGTTTCCAGGGATTAGCGAATAGGGAAATTATTCGGTTACCGGAGTAGTAGTCTGCGTCCAGGCATTGCCATTTGCATCGGCAGTGCTAGGGGTAGCTATAGCGTCTCCAGTAGGATCTGCCACCACAGCGGCAGCATTGCTGGTAGAAGCGCTCAGAACAATACGTCCGTCACCGCCATACACACCAGTCACATCCTTATAAGCCACCTTCTGAACACCGGCGGTGTTAGCGATGGTCATACCGATGATTTCGCGGCAGGAGAAGCGGAGGATGTCCTTATCCTTCTTCACATACATCGTGGGCTCCTCAAGCACAGCAGCCTTACCAAGGTAGTTGGAAGGAGCGAATGCATAGATGATACCATTGTTCACGATATCAGACTTCATGGTCACCACAAACGGAATGTTGGACATCTCAGCGGTCTTGAAGGCACCATTGCCCTTCAGTGCCAGATCCTGAGCGAAGTCACCACCCATCATCTGACGATCCCAACGCTGGAATTCGGACCAGGTACGCTGGTTGCACAGCATTACACCATTAAGCAGCATACGGTCGTGCATAAGCTGCTGCGTGCTCACCCAGTTGTTGCGATCCAGGCGGCCAGGGTACACAACATACTGCTCCAGACCAGTGTACTCGGAAATACCGCCGGGGATGCTGCCACAGATCTCGTCCACATCTGCCATGCAGTGCATGTCGCGAAGACGGCTGAGGTCGCGCAGAGAGTTATCAGTAATCAGCTGACGTACGTCGGAACGATAAGTACGAAGGTAGTTGATATTCTTGGTCCATTCCGGAGTGGTATTGGTGAAGAATGCCAGGATGTACTTATCTGCACGGTATTCGTGGGTATCCGCAGTATCATTAAAGCTGATAGTTTTCGGAGTCCACTGGTCAGCTTCCATCTCGAAGAGCATAGCTGGATCTTCGCGATCGATCTGCTCCCAAAGCTGGGAGTTATTTACCTTGGTGAATGGGATAATGCTGGAGAAGAAAGACTCTTCACGCATGCGGCGACGAGTAAACTGGTCGGAAGCGGCGGAAGCGGTCTTAATAACGGCGTCAGCATCGGCATAGCCGCCCGTTACGCCCTCTACGAAAGCGTTACGGATGTTGACGATTTCTTGTGGAGTAAGATCTTGATCGTTTGCCATATCTTTTATTTTTCCTTTCTATTAAGCAGTGGGATTAGCCGGCTGATAGGCGGTATCGTAGATCAGGAAATAAGCATTCTCACGGAAGGAGGACGAGTCCAGAGCCGTAGTGAAAGACTCCTGCAGATTTACAGGACCCTCAACGACCACACCAACTACAAGATCTCCTGTTACAGCGGGACGAACATAACCGGCTAATGAATCGCCAGTGTCATCGCCTGTAGTAGTCTCATTTTGCTTGCAAGCTGCCAGCTTAGTACCTACGGGGTAAGACACGCCCTTCTTGAAGAACGGAGTAGCAATGCGGAAGCTATCAGTCATTTCTAATCCAACAAGTGATTTGGCGTTCACTACATCCAGATCAGTGGAGGCAGCAGAAGCCACAGCCAGGATATAATCCCCTGTAGTAGGAATACCCTTAGTCCACTCTACATCAGTACCGCTAGGTTTTGCGGTAATAATGTGACCTGGGTAAATCCACTCGGAAACCTTAACGCCATGTTTCGTCTCCTTCTTTACAGGAAGACCCTTCGTCTGCTTGGTGGGGTTTTGAGGATCCCAACCGCGCAGGACACGCCCACGAGGAAATGGGGCTTTATATGTTCCAAATGCCATAATATATATTATTCTTGGTTTGTTTAAGTTATGCCGTTAGCAAATAGAACTCCATAAACTACGTTCTTTCTTCAAGGAAGCAGCTTCTGGGGTGTTATCTGCGTTGGCGGTTTTGATTCCATACCCCTGCGAAGCAGGAAGTTCTGAAAGTTTCAAAGCATGCTGGGCTATATCCACAAGATTATTAGGATCTTCCATACATGCAGACGCGTACTTTTCCCGGTCATTATCTGCTATAATGGCCCTGGAAGCAAGGTAGTCTGCGAACTGGGCGGCTTTCTCCGCAGTGATTAACTTTGGAGAAGCCACCTTTTCGAGTTCGACCTTGTTTAGATTTGCGGCCTTTGCGACGGCCAACTCATTCTGAAGACTATCAACCTGATCGGTAAGCTCATGAATGAGTTCCGAAGCGGCTTTTAGCATTTGAATAGGATCAGGAGTTATGTTATCCATCGCTTAGGTAAAAATTTACTTAGTTGCGTAAAGAGTGTTAATAAGGTCAGCTACATTCTGAGTGCTCTTGGCAGCAGCGGACTTTACCTCGTCTTCAGCAGGTACTTCTTCCGCAGCAGTTGCAGGAGCTTCTGCTGCACCACCTTGCACGGCTGCAATGTAGTTCTCGGCAATCTGATTAGCAGTGGCCTCGTCGATCTCACCGGAGGCAATGGCCTGTTCCAGAATAGCTAAAAGCTCTTCGGGACCAATATCACCGCTCTGGTTCACATCACCCTGGGCAGCAGCCTCAAGAATAGCATTCACTTCCTCCTCGGAAATAAGCCCTTGAGCCATAGCTTCCTGAAGAAGACCCATTACCTCTTCGTCGGTCATACCTTCTGCAGCAGCACCCTCGATGGCAGCAGGATCTATACCAGCCTCGACGGCATCAGCCATGGCATCGCCATCTGCAGCACCAGCCATATAGGCCTGCTTTTCTAGGTCCGTTTTAAATTGGTTAAGCCAAGCTTCATGAGCCAGTTTGGCGGCTGCAATCTTCTTCATTTCAGCTTCAGTAAATTCAGGTTCAGCTGCAGCCTGCTTCAGCATAGCGCCAGCGGCATTTACAATGGCAGCGGCTTCCTTAATGCCAGCCTCACGGGCAATAGTATTCTGCACGGCTTGACGTCCTTGCTCGGTGCCCATCATGTAAGCACCAATAGAGGCAAGCTTAGAAAGAATATCCGGGTCATTGAGTTGCTCGGGCATCTGAGGTTCTGCAGTAGCAGCTTTCTCAGCTTCGGAAGTAGCAGATTTCTCAACTTCAGAAGTAGCAGATTTCTCAACTTCAGAAGTAGCAGCTTTACTGAGAGCGCCAGCCAGCTGAGCAATCTTATCAAGAGGTGCTGTAGGACTGTTAGCTGCAGCGTCGCGAGCATCACCATTACGAGGAACAGTGTACTTACCCTCGCCTACACCATTAGGCTTGGTAACATCCATAATGTGATGCTGCTTATCTTCCTCCCCGGAGGTATTAGAACCATTAGGGGGCATATTACGAAGAGAAGGCTTGCTGCCATCACCGCCGGGGATAGAGACAGTACCTTCACAGTTAGGATCCTTGATACCGGAAATAGCCTCTTCGTCAGCAGCCTGCTTCTGAAGCAGGCCGGTGTAACGATTCTTGGCGCTATCCAGCATGGAACGGTACTTAATTACGTTGGTATCACTCATGTCTTGTTGAGTCAATTTTAATTGTTATCAGTAACGAGGTCAACCCTTTTTGTGTAGAGGCTCTCCCCGAAGAGAATTATAAGTAGTTATATGATAATTGTCAATCATCTTGATTTTAAGCTCAGTTTAAGGTCTGCATATTGGAACCTACAACTAAGTCGCAAATATTGTCTACAAATTCTGTATATTTGTCAACATTTTGTATATCGCATAATGCACGTATCTGATACTGGGCATAAGCTTCTGCCAGATCCGAGGCCTGATTGGCAAATGAAGCTTTTTTGACAATTATCTCAGGAGCTTTGCTTGCTGTAATTGTAATTTTTATTACACGTTGTTTCACAGGCTCAGCATCCATTGAGAATTTATCTTCCGCGTCGTCCATTACATTTTGAACAAGATCCTCTTTCTTTGGATCGCATTCAGCCATGAATCTACTTCCGGCCTGGAACATAGAACAGCATGGAATCATAGAGGACATGCAGGACAACATTCTTCCGAAAATACCAGGAAGCATAAGAGAAGCCTGCTTGCAGAGCTCATTTTCAGCCGCAGCTGTATTCCCGGAGATATATTGACAAAATGCCGGGAAAGAGAGTATACAGGCTCGTTTGGAAAGTTCATGGAAGAGAGTTTCCGGCTTTGCGTTACGTGCAGATGTCAGCTCAGATGCATTGAAAGACTCTTGCATAGCATTTGGAGCTATTATAGATACCAGATGCGCTCTCTTATCTATAAAGGCTCTGGCTTTTGTTTCCGGAGATCCTATGAATTCTTCTGCAGCAGCTAATTTGCGCAGCATGCACATTTCATCCAGCTCAAAAGTGCTAAGATTAACGCCTTCTGCTTCAGCTAGAATACCAGAGGGAATAAAGCCTGCTATATGCACAGATGCAGATTTATTCATTGCGTTTCCATTGTACTCCAAATATTCTAAATGGCGTGCAATGCGGTCGGCCGGAACACCTACACGAGATATATCGAAGAATGTAGGATTATCGTTAATAGCGCAGGCGTATTTATCGAAAGAACTCACATACTGACCCATTTGAGATTTAAGATGTGAGCAATATTCAGAAATCTTTTTGGCTTCATTACCGCAGCACGAGCAGCGATCATTAGGCACACGGCATGACATGGAGAAATTCAGAGCTTCTCCTTTCTTAATCATATCATATTCCTCTTCTGCCTTATCGCGATCCATATGCACAATGATTTCAACACGCTGCATTCCTTTAGGATCGTAACCGGCCCATTTTACCTGACCGATTGCATCTTTAGAATCTTTATTACGATGCTCCCGGAACATGTGACCATTCGTTACAAATGTGTGAGCTCTTTTTTCCAATACATCGCCAGAGAACCAGTCTCCATTGCGGTTAAACCCATACTGATCTGAATTGCCCATCGCTATCAGATGAATGCAAGCTGTTCTATCGTCTGCCGGGCGATAGGTTTCCAGAAGATCTTTGCTCACAAGAGCTGAAGAGGCACTTTTAATACCATTTTCATGCTCTATAAGGCTACACATGGCTTCGCCATTCTGATAAGCGGCCTGCATCACAGCTTCATTGCTGTCTTGGGCAATTAATTTAGTAATAGCCATAAAATAATTAATTATTACCTAAAAGCCATTTAGAAAGTGCAGCAGCACCTAAACCTGCTCCGAGGGTATATTTATTACGGTTTGCAAATCGCCCCAGACGTCCTAATTGCTTCAGTAAGTCATTCTTGGCGGGCCATGGTCCAGACCCTCCAGTAACTTTACTTTTTAGCTTTGAGAAAATATCTTTAAGCTTTGCATTGGCACCTATATCGGTAGTGCTAACACCAGCACGCTCCAGAAGCTGATGCACAGCTTTATCCTGTGGACCTACATTCAGCATGCGTGCAATGGCATTCTCTAATTCACTTCTGGCAGCTGGGTTTTTCATGGCGTTACGTAAGAATGTTTTTGCCGTCGTACCAGACATTGCACTATTTATAAATGCTCTCGACGGAGTGCCTTTGGGTGCATCTGTTCCAGAGAAAGGTTTCTGATTATCATAGATATCCTTTATAAGCCCTTCTGCAAGTTTTACCTTATTACGATGCTCTGCAAGACCAGTAGCGCTTGCCGCGCCACCTCCTGCTAACAGAGGAACTATTGCGTCAATCTTCTCATTTGCGGAAAGACCAGATCCTTCTGCAATAGGTCTAAGCATGTTACTAGCACCGTAACCAATAAGTCCAGCACCTGCAGCTCCTGCTGTACCGGCCAGCAGGGCATTACGTACACGACGATTTACACGTGCATTAGGGTCTTCATCAGGATTATCTGAAGTTTCTGGTATGAGGGTACCTCCCAGTAGACCAAGCCCTCCTCCAGCTAATACTCCTGCAGTTAATGCAGGATTCTCATTAGCGAAGTTAGAAATAGTTTCTAAAATCTTTGAAGCAACTTTTTCCATAAAACTTTACTTATCGTATTTTTCTCCATTAAGACGCTGTTTTGCAGCTTCTGTATCAGTAATAGTCTTTTCGACGTTAGCAATATCCTTCGTAGTCTGGATTGGCAGAGCACCGTACTGTAGCTGCTCTTTAATCAGTGCAGACATAAGCATAGGACTTTTAGCCAAATTAGGACTGAGATCTGCTATAGCGTGGTAAATATCCTGAACCTCGTAAGGATCTGCTTCCCGGATAATAGGATCAGTAAGCATTAAACGCTGCAGCGTGGCATCCTTCGCAGCCTGAGCCAGTGCGTCATCCACTACTTTTTGCTTTGAATTCTTACCATCCCCCATAGTGTCCACAACCGTACGAACACCTTCCCAGGCATTCTTTCCTGCATCCATAGACCCGGTAACCATATTACCTACATTCAACTTTCCTAGTGCATCTAATAGTCCTGATTTAGGACCCGCTTCCTTTGCCATAGGGGAGGACATTCCTTCCAGAAGAGAATTAGTAGTATCCGGGAAAGATGTCTGTTTACGGGACTCTGCAGACTTCTCAAGATTTTCCAGGTGAAGTTTGGCTTCCTTTATTACTTGAGTAGCCTCCCAAGCCTCCGCAAGATTCGAGGCCAGGTGATGTCGATCCCTGGGAAGTGTACGGCAAGCAAGCTTTTCAAATTCTACAGGTTCCACATTCAAACCTTTAAATGCAAAATATTCTTCGGCCTCTTTAATCATTGCAGCGGCTGCAGATTTATCCATAAGTGTAATTGCATCCTCTGCGATTTCTTTCCATCTGGCGGTATCCCAGGAAATATAATTATGAATTGCTGCAAACTTCTCAAACTTCACAGACCCAGCTTCTGAGGTCACATCTTCGAATGCATGACGAGCCTCTTTGGAAAGCATTTTAAATTCCTCGTCAGTATATTGGATAGATTCAGCAGAAGCAGCTTTATGCAGAATATCTGCTGGAGTAGGTGTTATACATACCTGTTGCCATTCAGAATCAGTTAAACTGTTGGTATACTCAAAACCGCCGCCATAGTTATTAATACACTCATTAAGAATGTCATCCATATGAGGAAGCTTACCAGGCTCATTAACTTTATTTTCATAAATCCAATCATTAGCGCCAGCAGCCTTTGTAATAGGTTTTTCAGTGATAAGCGCACGCCACATATCGGCCTCACCAGCATACTTTGTAATTTGGTTCACAGTCTTATGAACCCTTTTATCCTCCCGGGAAAGAGGCGCTGCTGGATCATAGGTTGTATAGTTCTGCACCATTGCAGGAACATCTACGATAGTGAATGAATCTCCACGATTAGCCATTTTCTCAAGACCTACCAGAGTCTTGCTGGTATTAAATACGTGACCTAATTTCTCCAACATGGCCGGGGTCAACTTATGCTCCTTAGCACATTTAAGCATAGCTGCTTCAGGATTACGCGTTTCGGCAATCTCCGGCATAATGGAATTTAAAAGTTTGATAGTAGCTTGCTGGTCCATAATTATCTGACAGAATTATCGCACAGTATATTAAAATGTACAATATTAATTATTACCCTGTTGGTTCGTAAGATTAGCTGGAACTTCACCTTTAAGTTCGAGAACTTTTGCTTTAGCACGGGCGGCAGCCTTAATCGTACTGACGCGTTCAATTTCCTCGCGCAGAGAATCGCCGATAGAAATATCAATAATCTCTCCAGCAGTCTCCTGCTTACCCATCTTAGAAGCCTGCATGGAGAGGCGGGCATTAAGAATGGGCATGGCATTCTTACGCTGATGCTGCCACCCGGAAAGCGCATAGAAGCAACCATCTATCATAAATTGCTTGTCCATGCGAGCAGCCCCCTCGGCGGCGTCTAATGCGGCAAACGGATGCTTACCTATACCTCCTGCGTATAGTACGAAATCCTTACCATTAGTAAGACCGGCACGCATCATGAGGTCTCCGAAACCTGTAGTTTCCAGATAATTCTCCATGGCTTCCACCATACGGCCTTCAGGATAAACTATACTGGCTATAAATGCATGGTCTGCCTTTCGATCTAGAACATTGAAGAATAGTTTCTCATAAGCTTTTACCACTTCAAGGTTTAAAGAAAGCCTATTAGATACAAATTCATGATCTACACCTTCGGACACAAACAGAGCATGAATTTGATTTCTAAGATTTGCATTGCCTGCTGAAGTAAGTGCGACCGCACCAGCAATTACAGGATCTTCTGCTCCTAGAATGTATTGATAAGCACGCCACACATAAAGGTCATCCCCTTCCAGAAATGCCGGGAAAGGGAGTCCGTTCGTGGTCATATCATTTGCAAAATCCCATCCGAATTGAAGATTCTTATGGCAAGTTGCATAATGCATGATATCCCGGAGCTGAGTTTCAGATATACCAGGAACTGCGCTGCATGAGTACAACCCCGCAGTAGATTCACTGGGAGTTTTGTACCAGGCTAATTGCGCTATTGTGGCAGCTCTCATTTACTACACTCCGTTTTCCACATTATTCTTAGCTATCCTTTTATTCCGTGCTCCATCTTGAAGCTTGAGCTCCTGACGAAGTACGGAATAAAAGGATTCTCAAACGTACATTTAATCTTCCTTAGTTTTTTTATCAGCTACACCACGACGTTGTCGATCAGTCTGCTTAAGAAGCTTAAGAAGTAATGCACCAAGACTGTTAAAATTAGAATCAAGTTCTGCTACTAAATTAACCATATCATCAGCTCCATAAGCCTTTTCAAAGTCCTGCGGACACCAATAGGCAAGGAATAATGAACGTCCCAAAGCATCTACAGCATCTTCAATCTTTGGAATATATTTGTCTAATAGCGCAAGAGCATTGAAGGTATCTGCCAGGGTAGCTACAGCACCGTGTTCGAATACATTGGGAAGCTTATATATATCAGCCAAAGCACGCAGTTCTTCCGGATCAGTGGATACTACGGTTGCGTTAGGAAGTCCAGATGCCGTTTCAGGATCAAGGGCGTCTCCTATAGCTGGAGCAGGTTCCATAATCTGATCCCCCTGAATACGCAGACGGAATGTACGGGTAGGATCCAGAGTAATACCAAAAGAAGGTTCAGCTAACTGATCGAAGAACGGACGATCTACTACACGAAGATTGGTAGCCATCTTATCCATTCCCGGGTAGAAGAATGCATAGCCCTCAGCAGCACTTGCAGCTTTTGTAAGAATATCTTCAGCAAGATCAGCAGGAAGAAGCATATCCTGCGTAAGCTTTACCATGGCAGCTAACTTAGTAAATGGCACAGAAACTTCTTCATTACACTGGAAAGTATAAGCTTTCTTTTCTGTCCCATCTGCCTTGATAATGACTTTGGGCATCTTGAAAGATTCATAGATAAATTTATCCAGAGAATTAGCTCCTCCAAAATATCCAAGCGCCTTTACATCGAACACTCTATTATTGTAACGATCCCGACTTTCTCCTCTTTCTAGTTTGATGAATCTGGCATCTGCTCCTAAAATACCTTCTTCCGGCTCGGAAACTTCTACAGAAGGATTATAAACCAGATTAGTAGGCTCTTCCTGTTTGTCAGTCCATACATGATCTACTCTATAACCGGCATTCACATCCAGGTATTGTACTCCGTCGACGGTCTTCTCATCCTGAACATAAATACAATTTGTTACGTTATCCGGGAATGCGACTATATATACGTTACCAGCAGTTGGTTTCTCAGTATAACCTTTCCAAGTATCTGCATTTCCTGTCTGAATGCCTAGAATATTCTTTGCGATAGAAATCTTTCCATCTTTCAACAGAACATATTCAAGAGTAGCTTGTTCTAAAGGATCGTTCTCGAATCTGCAAAGACATCCACGATCAATCTTAGTATGTCCCGGACGCGTACCAGAAGCCTGAGTTACTAGAACACCATCCTCAAAAGTACCATCTGACTTTAATACAGAATATACACCTGTACCAGAAGGAGCCTGCACGCCCACGGGAGCCTCTTCCACCTCTACTACCAGGTTTTTCTTATCTCTGGTATCCTTGATTACAAAGCCATCAATGAAATAATTGCGAGATGCGGATTTAGTGAGATCCTCGGGAACATCATAGCGAATTTCGAGAACTTCTTCTTCCTTTGCAGCTGCTTTCTTATTCAAACCAGAGGATGCAAGGTGATCTGGCATAAAACCGTCCAGACTACCGTACAGGTAATTAAGGGTCTCTGCAAAGTCATAGCTAGCCTCAGCAGCCTTTAGGATAGACGGAATAGCAACCTCGCCAACCCCGGGCTCGGAAAGGAAGTCTTTGAGAATGCCGGCTTCTTTAGCCATAAATGCATCGATGACCTCTAATAAAGGTTGTGCCATTTCTTGCGGCTCTGGGATATTGCTAAAGAATGCCTCTTTAATACGATCTGCAGATTCCTTGGAAAGCTCATAAATATCGTTAATAGTAATAGGTCCGGAGGCATTGCAGATTTCAGCCGCATCAGCTACAGAAAGATTCCATGTAGCTTCCTTACAGCAGCATTCAATGGTGCCATCTTCCTTAGTATTAAAACGGATATGCGTGTCTTTATTCCAGTTTTTAGCCGGATCTGTATTATCAACAGGCAGCTTGATTTCTACAGAGCCATCTGGGGTAGGTGCGATCTGTTTCTGCACTACAGGGACATTAATAAGATTATCACTGGCGGTTTTGACAGAGGCACGCTTTGTATAATTGGCAGGCAGGAAATTAATACGCTGCATCTGTACCAGAGGTACGGAATCATTTCTGCGAGTCATATTAATACCTTTTCCCTCCTTAACCTCAAGAGCCTCTATCATATACATCGCCCAATCCTTAGTGGCAGGTACAAATGTGCGAGTATCAGTACGGTATAGAAGAGGACCTTTAATATCTCCATTAAGGAAGAATACTGGGGCTAGAAGAATAGAATCCTCTACCTTAAACGCAAAGGCACCTACCATTCTCGTATTGTCATCGTTCTTGCGTACAATTTCGAAACCAATACTGTAAGGAGGCTTCATAAGAGCTGCCAGTTTGTTCTCCACGAACCCGGAAGCCTGGTCGCTGAATGCTTTTTCTATGTCAGCATCGCTGGTAGCAGTCATAGCAGCCTGCTTTTTCCAATCGCTATTATCAAAATAATGACTCATAATTAGTTAAAATTTTTAATGTATTGTCCCTCAGCTCCAAAGAAAGATTTAGGTGTAGAAGAATCTCCGAATTTACCGGCAAATAGATCGCGTACTACAGAAATATTACTACGATCATCTGTAAAGTAATCATTTAATTTCTTATCTATAGTTTTATTCAGATGTTCTTTATATCCAGTAGGATTGAGAGTCTTATAAAGCTGAGCTAGTAGATTGGGAGGAGCGTCGTAGTATTTAGCGCTTTGATATTTCTTAATCCATGGAGAAGCATATTGCAACGGATACCGAATCACACCAGAAACTGCTGCCGGTAATGTATGTGCATATAGGTCTATATAGGGTAAAGCCTTACCTATTCCTGCTACATAAGGATTGCTGGACGAGGACATTTTATCACCCGCCTCCATAACACCACCTATAGCGGCAAAACCGGGAAGCATGCGCATACCTTGACGTCCTAAATTCCAATTAGGATGCAATTTAGTTTTGTCAGAAACAAATTTCGTGACAGGTTGCATAATGGGTTTGCCATCTTTACCCAAAATAGGTTTACCATTCTTACCCAGTACTTCTTTAAGAACAGGATTTCCGTCTTTATCTAATACATTTTCTATAGCTCTGGTATATCGTATATTACCTTTATTATCCGTTATATACTTGCCGGCGTATTTCAAATCAGCATTTGTACGGTAGCCATAGCCCGTGGAATAATTATTGAGTCGTTGTACATCCTTAATATTACGTTCGACTCCTAGCCACTGTTTTTTAGCCCAATTATGCAGCCTCCCATGCTTTGGAGTGACTGTCATTAATGCGCGCATCCAGGGTTGATACAACCATTGCTGGGTATCGACCAATGCATTTGCCGGTATAGCTTTCAACTGATTCCAAGCGCGTGCGCCCCAGCCAAGATTCTTGCCTATTAATCCTGCTTTAGTCGGATTAATTCTAGTAAGACCCTTTATAAGCCATTGCATAGCCTGTTTTTCCATACCGGGGGCAGTGGCTTGTTTTTCGAGTTCGACTAGTGCTCGTACCTGTTCTAAACCATTCATCTCGTCAAAAGTATATAATCTGCATTGTTTCCTGGCAAGACTTTTTAGAACATACCAGTCTGTGAAATATTCTTACCAAATCCCGCACCAAATGCCAGACGAGGACGATAGTCTGCATTTTCCAATACATTAGTATCATCACCCTTTGCAGAAGCCTCATTAAGCTGCTTTGTGAGATATGAAGTACCCTGTGAAGCCAGCCAGTCAGGATTACTATGTGCCGCCGCACGAAGACGCTGCATTTCAGGCTGGAATCCCGGCTCATTGTCATCCACAAGAATTTCATTATGCTCATGCTTACTGAGATTATCTGCAACTTTAGGAGTAATTCGCGTCCCGATGGTATAATGCATTACCGGAGATTGCAGGTATTTTCCTACAGCTTGTTTAGGATGCATTGCTACTGAAGTTTCAGACGGCTTATAGGTTGCTTGAAGCGCATTGTAATCCACTATATCATCCGGCAGGTAATCACCTAATCCATCGAGCTCTGTGACTCTTACATGACGTAAGGCACCTCTAGCTAGAATCTCAGTATTGCGCTTATCTGTAGCAGCTCCAGAGTCTGCTAGCATCTTGTTCAGACGCTCTGCGTAATAACGCCGTCCTTCTCCAAGACCTTTATATTTTACAATATCTTCTGCATCCACCAAGCCTTCGGAAATCTGGTCTCCGGCTTCAACCTTATCTCCTACTTTAACTTCCAGATCATGTCCCTGTGGAGTATAATGTCGCTTTCCTCCAATAGTGACATAGAAACCGCCCTGCGGAGCTTCTTCGATATTTTCTACTTTACCGTCTTTTTCAGCAATTGCACCCTGGTCCTTGAATTTCTCCGGGGATTGAGTGAATTGTATAATCGTGTCGAGCCCGGAATAGGTTTTCTTGGACTGTGTCATGCCTGCAGTGTGCTTTGCAGAATTGGATACTAATAGCCCATTAGCTAACACGAATAAATGGTCCGGATGGTCTACCTCTATGTCATAGCACATTGTTTCTTCCTCCGGAGATACTCTGGTGATAACACCCAAGCCGTCTTGCAACCTAAGAGCTGTCCAGGGGGATTCTACAAATTCCTTTATTGGTATAATTTCGCCCATTTCACTAAGGAATTTATGATCTGGGGTACAGATAACAAAATCTTCCTGTCCGGTTTCCAAGGATTTTACTTCGTAAATCTGAGTTTTCTGTAAACCCTGCTTAAATTTATTTAATACAACTACAGGGCATGTATTACCTTCTCTATCCGCACCCAGAACCTGCTCTCCAGGTTCAATATCTCTGACTGCTTTCTCTGTTCCATCTGCCATTCTGACACGTTGTAACTCATTGATACACAATGCCATCTGCGTAATAGGCTCAGATGCTGAGGTAGAGGCTAAAGCTCCCACATGAGTACCTATAGGAGCCCATTTACCACCATTAAAATATTTTCCTACACACTTAGAACAAAGACCATTATGTACTCCGCACGTTTCGGCAGAACGTACTTCAAGATTTTCAACACCTTTCTTACGCAGGTTTTGAATAACTTCTCTATCTAGTACAGTACCAGCAGGAATGTCCTTTGTATCCCGGGCAAGTACGCGTCCCTTCAAGCTGGAGTCATCGATGGGCAGTGCGATACCATTCTTAGTGCCGCAATCATTTTTACGAATCACTAAATCGATTGCAGATTGTGCCATTTGCTTTGCAAGGTCACCGCCTTTAGCAGTGGAAGAGTTGGATGTAATAATTCCGTTTGCAAGTACAAACAGATGGTCCGGATGGTCTACCTCGATATCCATGCAATGCACTTTACCTACCGGTTCAGCTTCCGTAGCAACTACAATGGAACCATCAGAAAGTTTCCATTTTACGCTGGGACGCATGTAATTGGACTTATGTGACTCCTCAATAGGTAAGGGACACCCGTGTTTAGCATTAAGGAATTTATGGTCCTTAGTGCATATTACTGTACCTATCGGTTCTATGGAGTCTGGCTCTAGGATGCTAGATCTGAATGTATACTGATAGCATTCCTTTTCTCCCTGATCAAATACATTGAGCACTTTTACAGGGAATACCTTACCTTCTTTATCTGCACCAAGCACTATATCGCCAGGCTGAATATCGCAGAGCTTCTTTTCACTAAGATCTGCCATTTTCACAAGTGATTGATAATCAAGACATTTCGTACTAATTACTGACGACCTAGAACCATAGGTACTAGCAGCAAATGCCGCTGGTGTTACACCTTCGGAAAATGATTTTCGGGAAAACACATCAATAGGTTCTCCTTTATAATCCGAATATGTTCCCGGGGAAGATACCATGGCCTTCAGCTGTGCAGATTTACCACGCGCTCCGGAAAGAATGGCCATAGCCAGATTATTTCTGTTTGCCAGAGCCTTTCTACCGGTTTCCTTTTCCATTAGCTCATTATACTTCTGGAAGATTTCACGCCGGCGTTTAATAAAATTCTTATCCTTAGGAAGCTTCGCAATTTCCGCATCCATTTCAGCGAATAAGGCATCTTTATCAATTACATTCTCAAGATCCTTCAGGGTAATTGTTTCACCTTGGTAATAACTTGCCTTTCTACCAATGTCAGACACCTTGTGCAGAATATCTTTAAATTGATCAGGATATTTCTGCGCAACAGCATTCATAATGCGGTTCAAACTTTTGACGTCATAAACCTCATCATAGTTTCTTAAATCTTCCGGAAGTACAGAATTAATTAGTAATTGGACAGCTTTCATAAAGGTTTGTTATGCAAAAAAGGAATGTCGTGCTAATATTCTTAGATGCGACATTCCTGAAGTTGCGTGGGGCTACCCACAGGTTATGCAAATTTAGGATCAAAGCTATATACGTAGATCGTATCCCCTGTGGTTACACCTTTAATTCGGAACCAACGGAATAATAGATCCGTACATACATAGCCTGTAAAAGTGGAAGTAAGAGAAACCCAATCTTTGTCATCAGTTTCATCTGGCCATGCAATATTACTTACCTGCACAGAGAAATTATTGTCACCAGGATCGCTATTAGGACCTGGCTTCAAATGGAAAGAGGTACGGAAGAATCCATCACGCTGATATGCGTCAGAATATCCTTCAGGAGCTGCAGGATTATCCACAGTGGGCAATGCGCGATATTGCCCAATTTTTACTTCCAGTTGCTTTACGCCTGCCAGAGAAGGGTTATTTAACTTCATGAAGTTATTATATTACAGGATTAATTATTGTCAACCTTGGATATATGCCTGTAAAGCTGCATTAGCCTCTTCGTGAGTGGTAGCTGCATCAATAGCTGTCCAACAGGCCTGCTTACGTTGCTGCAATCCGATTTCGTGAGCTGCCAGGTCCGTATAAATCTTCTGAATATCCTCAGGGGTTAGTGGGGCTACTGTCTGACCATCTGCAAATTCATAGTAGGGCAGACCTCCCATCAATAATCCTGCAAGAAGATTAATGTCATCCTTTTCACGATGCATTACAGCATAGCCTTCCTTATAGGTAGGCACATCTACTCTGTGCGTATGATCACGAACGTAATCAAGATGCTGCTGTGCTTTATCCTTTAAAGAATTCTTATAAGATACCGGGACATAGGTCGTGAAGGCTTCAGGATTTGCCAGAATAACTTCCTTATCCAGAACTTCTGTAAGTTCCCAGAAAATATATTGATCACCTTCCCAGGATACACGTTCCTCTTCTTCTGTAGTAGGTTCGTGATGAATCTCCTGTATATTGAGAACAATGGATACTTCCGTATTTACACCATATTCTGTGAAGGTTACGGATTCAGGTTTTTCAGAAAAATTAACGTGCTTAGGCATGGGCGGAAATTAAATTAGATGCTTTCTGAAAGAATTTTACAGCATTTAATTTATAAAGTACAGTCTTACTTGATGAGCTGTCGGTGTAACCTTTATAAGACATAAGTCTGCGACAGAATGATACGGAATGCACTCCCCGGGAAGCTCGTAGAAACATGCGCCTTGCAAGACGGAATACTCGTTTTCTGACCGTAGTTACAGCATTAGTGAATCTATAGCCCATAATATCCACTGGATGATCAAAAGATATTTCGTGAATTTGCCAGTTACTTTTAACAGTCAGCTTTAGTGAGGCCTTTATAAAATTGATAATGTTTTTGCAAGCAGCTTTCAGCTTACGTTTATTTGTTCCTAGAAACAACATATCATCCATATAGAACAGGCAATGTTTTACTGCATGCACTGACTTGGTAACTCGATATTTGCTTGATGATTTTCTATTATAGGATAGATGTTCCTTTGCGTAATGCCACACATCAGACAGATAGATATTAGCAATTGTCTGACTGAGAAAACTTCCGATAGGAATTCCTTTTTCAATTACCCCAATAAGAGAATCTATCAACCACAATAATCCCGGGTTCTTTATATGCCGGGTGAACCAGCTGTGCAATGCCACTTTATCAATAGACCCGTAAAAATCCTTAATGTCCAGCTTTACTGCATATTTGAGTGACTTATTTCCGCGAAGCCACTTTTCAATGAATTTCTTACCATAATGTGCTCCTCTGCCTTTTATGCTACTTACTTGTGTTATTCCTATACGCCGTACCAATTCATCCATGCATTTAACCGCCACATGGTCCAGAAGAAGATGACGGATATTAAGAATAGTTATTTTGCGGGTTTTACCGCTACCTGCATCAACACGATCACGAATTTTAGGAATTGTCAGCTGGAGATTCCCATTCATGAGGTCTATTTGCAGGTCTTTCGCAATACGATGACATACATCATAAAATACCTCGTCCTTGTCTCTAAGATGCCGTATTACTCGTCCCTTGGAGACCCCGGTGAGATACTTTCTGAATATATAGATAGTATCACGACGTTTACGTTTTTTGCTAGGATTCAAGCATTCAATCACAGCGGCTGTAATCAGCCCCAGATCTGTTATACTCACTTTCTTGCAACAACGCTTCATTTTTATATTTATATTCAGGCGGACTGAATATATTTAGCCGACTGAGCGTTAAAGAAGCCCTTTCTCCTCATCGGTTACTAACGCCTCCTACGAAGTATATTCGTATTTTAACACTATTTAATTTTATCCTTATTAAGGACAGGCATGCGTCTTTCAGCATGGCGGAATATTACAACCGCGATTGCAAACCCTTATATTACCGAAGTAATACGTAAAAAATCGTCAGTTTCGGGCAGAGATGTTCCAATTGGCATTACCCAAGGTGTTGTTCAAGTTCAAGTAGGATGAACCAGCATTAGCACCAACGTTCAGGCTACCGGAAGAGAGGAACTCTCCAAGTAGTCAACAATCCCTAGAATATAGGCATTAAATATTCAACAGCTTTCTATGTTAAAAGTTAATAATCTATTAAACCGAGGCATATTTAATATACCTTTATTCCTCTGTGAGAAATATACATTATAATATAAGTACTGTCAACAATTTTACAAAAAGTATAGCGGCGATAAAATATATCGCCGCTATACGCAACAACCACTATGGTAAACAAGAAACAAAAGATAACAAATGCAGCAGATTATTACCGTTAATGCGTAGGACTTATTCTCTATAGGTATGAATTATGCTCTAAGTGTAGGAGTTACTGCTATAGATATAAGTAAAACCTGCTACAATTATTTATCTGAGGATAATTATAATGCGGAACTATAAAAATCGCAACTCTTTAAATAAGCAACGGGAGTTTTAAAGAACTCCCGTTGCCGCATGTTCAAGCTATTGCCAAAAACTTCTCATATCCCCCTACAGGGGGAGGGTTCCCCCTGTGACCCCCTCAGTCGCGGGCAGAGACGGGCCAAGCGGCATCACCCAAGGCGCGGTTCAAGTACAAGCAGGATGAACCAGCATTAGCACCAACGCCCAGGCTACCGGAAGAGAGGAACCCTCCAGGATTGACTCCACTATATTGAAGTGAGTCATAAGTACCACCAGAACCGCCTAATAATACCGGGTGAGCTACTCCTTGCGGGGATAGTTGCTCATTTAGAATATTACCGGCTGTAGTTGGAGACAATCCAGCAACCTCGTACCCAGCATTAGTCCATGCAGTCGGGTTGCTACCGCCGTTAAGTCTATTAGTTCCCTGAGGGCATGTCAGAATTACATATTGTGTAGAATCCGGGGTAATTGTGGATCCATTATAGGGGATTTCTGAACCATTCCCCTTCACAGCTACTGTATCACCAGCGCAATACCATGCACCAGGCATGTATTCCGTACCCTGCACGCGATACAGATATTTGCCATTCGTATTAGATACAATAGATCCGTCATGGTATCCGATTACACCAGTACCTGCCGCACCCCCATTAAGAGTCTCACCTCCGGCTGCTATACCAGCGCAAGCTCCGCAGCAGGCATATTTATCAATAGCTATAATAGCATCAGCATCCGCTACAGTAGTACATACTGCAAATGGCTGAATAGGATTAATTGTATTCTCGGCCGGGTCAATAATTATACCGGTGGCGCCTGTCACAGCCGTACCATCCGCAGCAGTAAATTCAAGATCTGTACGAATGGCCTTAATACGACCGATCTGCATACTGTAAGAGCTCTTGTAATACACTTCCGAAGAGCTACCAGAAGTTTTATTAACCAGGCGTACAGTACGTCCGACAGCAAACTGCTCTGCACTAGCTACAGGGAACACATAGCCACCATAGGTATCCTTGAGAAGAGAATTTTCTTCCTCTGTAATAGCGTAATTGGCTACCGTCATATTAGCATTACCATCTGACATACCCCTGTGAATGGACTGAGAATCCTTAGTGGCATTCTTGATAATATCCATCAACATACCGAATCCATTTACGCATGCTCCTCCAACGGCACCTGATGCAGCATATCCAGAGAATCCATTAATAGTCTGATAGGATACATTAGTTCGCAGGGGAGTATTGCAGATCGAATATATAGCATAATCGCTATCATAATATCCGCCACAGAATGCAGAGTGACACCAGTAGGGACGAATACGCCAGCTGGAGGTATCAGCATCCCACACCTGACATTCAGGCCATAGATGGAAGTCATCTGCGGTCACTCCAAGCGCCGTAAGAGCTGCCTTTTTATCATCCGAAATACCCTGATATACAACGCCATTAAACATAGGATGATTCTCATCTATAGTATCCCACGGAGAATCCGAAAGACCCCATAGCTGGGTAATGGGAGAGCCTGTCTCTGTCTTATCAGAAGACATCCATGCTCCGGATGTCGGATCTTGCCACTTCTCAGGCTTGCAGAAGAACCAGAATACAGGACCAAATGCTGCGGTATTCTTCTTGATATCGAAATCAGGAGCGTTATAGGAAGAACCTTGAATGGATGCTGTGGGCTTCGCGCCTCTAATAGAGGTAATATGCTTAATGCCCTTTTCGTCCTTTATGTAGTTACCGTATTCCCAGAAGAATGCCCATTCTTTACCTACATAGTCATCTACCCCTTCTACGGTATCAGTAGAGCATTTATGCTGACGAGGAGTTCCATCCGGAAGAATATTATTAAGTAGTTTTGACGGAAGAGATCCATATTCGTCATAGGCATTGCCGCTGGCTTCCATAGTAGCAGCTGTATACTTATAAGAACCATCCTGACTTATAGCATACGGCACACGGGATACAAATACATGTCCCGGGGCTGTTGAGATGTCCCAGTTTGCCATTGCGCGATTCTTGAAGAATGTCGGAAAGTATTCGAGGGAAATAGCTTCCTGAGGAGCATCAGCAAGAGGTACTGTAGTAGCTGCATCATAGGTCTCGAATAACTGAATCACCTGAGTCAGCTGGGTATGTTCTGACACAGAAAGATGAGGAGAATCAGACTGTCCTATAAGAGATTCGTGATCTTCCAGGAGAGCTTTTTGCTCTGCAATATCAACGAATACATTTTTCCCGGCAATGGAAAGATCTCCTTCGATTGTCACATCGCCGGAGACTGAAACAGCATTGGCATTCAATTGCACATCCACATTTACAGTGTCTGCGGTAATTGTGCCGTTATGTATAGTTACTTTATCAGCCATAATAATATAAAATATTTCAGAAAGAATTGTATAAAGACTTGTGGGGATTGTCAATCGTTGTTCCCTTTAGTCTCTAGCGGAGTAACTCCAGTTACTTGCTGTAATGCTGCTCAGCACACGCAAGTTCGCTGAGCCGGCATTTGCAAAACTGTCCAGACGTCCGGAAGAAAAAAACGAATAGGCAAACGCCGATGATACATTATTCTGGAATTGATCGCCCGTACCATTACTAGAAGTCATAGGATTACTTTGTACCAAGGATCCTTGTAATACCGGAAATAGGATTCCTGCGGAACTCAATGTGATATTTGCTATATAACTATCTGTCACGTTAGGAATTAATCCAACAGAACTATAACCAGCATCTAGCCAATCCTGTAACCCAACGGCTCCGCCCGGAGCACTATAGTTTTGTTTCCTCTTCTTCAAAGGATCGCATTGAAGGATCACCTTATATTCCGTACCTGGAGTATAGGGAATACCTTCTACGGTAATAGCTGTACCATTCCCTACAATGGCTACGGTGTCAGCTGCACAAATCTCGCCTCCTGGCATGTATTCCGTACCCTGTACGCGATAGGTGTGCTGCGCTGAATTAGTAGCGTAACACTGCCCGTCGTGCTTACCTAGTACATTATCAGTAATACCGCCTATACCAAATCCATTAATAATTTTGCATGACGCGTAGATGCCTTCATCATTAAGAGCAGCCGCATCTGCTGTAGTAGCGCATACATTAAATGGTTGCACGGTATCAGGATCCAGAATAATGCACCTAGCAGTAACTTCCACCTCTTCCCCGGGCAGATAGGTTCCGTCTTCCTGTTCGACTGCTGCTGTTTTGGATGTAAAGGTTTCATCACGTATATCCAGCACCCGTCCTACCTGCATTGTTACGGATCTATTAGAGTTTGGAATCTGATGGACTTGCCAGCTGGTATCACTTACAAGATATACTGTGGAGTTTTTCTGGAAATACGTAATATCCGTACCTGCAGCCGCTACAGGGAATATATACCCGGGTTCCGATGTAGTGCTATATGCTGTATAGTGCCTACCAAAATTGCTGCACATCCCGATATGCACATTAGAAGGTTGAGTGTATTTTGTACCATTCTTAATCACATCAAACAACATACCGAATCCATTCACACACGCAGAACCTCCTCGTCCTATACCTGGATAGAATCCTCCTGAAGCTGCTCCGTAGATTGCATTGAGATTCTGATAAAATAATCCTCTACGTAATACAGCATTCTTCTTGGATACAAGGGTAGGCTTCCCGGTCTCATCATCATATCCCCATCCTCCACAATAGGCGGAGTGAATCCAGTAAGGTCGCTCTACCCAGGCCTGCTGTACCTTATCCCATACAAGACATTCAGGCCAGATATGGAAATCAGCTGCAGTAATGCCGTGAGCCATAAGTTCCGTTCGTTTAGCGTCAGACAATTCAGACCACCGGGTATCAGAAATTCCCCACAATTGAGTGAAGGGTTGACCATCTTCAGTACCTTCGTGGGTAGTCCAGCGCTGATTGCCATTTCCATCCGTATATTGATACTTCTCAGGCTTTACAAAGAACCAGAATTTGGGACCGAACGCGCCTGTCTGCTTATCCTGCGAGAATTTATGATTAGGATATGCAACATCCTCGAAGGCCGTAATATGCTTCTGGCCGAATTCATCATAGGTATAATTACAATGTCCCCACCAAAAGACCCAATGCTTTCCTACGTAGTCATCAACTCCTTCTACGGTATCTGTGGATCCTGCATGCCGTAGTCCTGCATTATCCATAATCTTAGCGTCCAGACCGGAGTATACAAATCCTCCTTGAGACAATTCAGACCATGGATAGGAAATAGTGGTCTGGGCACTGGCATTTGTAGTGATTACTCCATAGGGCACTCTGGATACAAAAACATTTCCAGGGGCCTTCGGAGTATCATCCTGACATGCTCTAGAGAATAATTCTGTAATGGCTATCCATGGAATGGAATTCCTGGGCAGAGGAGGAGGTGTAACTGTAATGGCTACAGGGATATCATTATCCGGGAATGCGAATCTGGAGAGAATGGAAGTTGTTTTAGAATGCGTCTCAGGGGTAAGATGGATATCGGTATTTGCTATATGCTCCTGAAGATCGTTATCTATTCCTCTAATGGAATCTTCTATTGAAGTACCTTTGACCTTTACATCCCCGGCAGATACGTTCATTAGAACATTCATCTCCGGGGCATTAATGGTGTCTGTTACAAGAGCTGTGGCTTTTACATTTGGCATAATCTATTACATTATGAGGGTTCTGCCTTATTGTAGCATGATGGGAAGTAATGTCAATTCCGTGGGGTATTTTGCGGATGTTTTATTAATTATGGGTTATGGTAGCTAAAAAAGAATTGAGAACGCCCATCCCAGGAATACCTTGGTATGAGGTATTCCTGGGATAGACAATGATTTTTACAATTCAAACTGAATCAAAATCATAATACTTATAGAACTCTTTAAGACCATAAATGGCTTCTCCGGCTTCTGCAGCTGTATCAAAGACATGGTCCATAACAAAATGAGGTTCTCCAGCGAAAGGTGGCGAATCAGGAATTGTGACTCGCACCATACTTTTTCCGGAGAACTTAAGGTAGGTCGATATACGAACGTTATTTGACTTTTGTGTTTCGTTGGTTTCCATAGTGGTTATGAAGAGAGGTTAATATCCTCAATTATATATAACCGCTTTGAATACGAAATAACAGACTTGGCTAGAAACACTTCAAAGGCCCTTGGAAGGGCCTCTGAGGGCTTTGTAGGGCTATTCTGAATTATTGCTGCGTATCCGGGTTGGGTAGTCCGAAATATTCGTATGCGGCATAAATGGAACGGAACTGCTCGTAGCCTCTCTCTTCCCAATTGGTCACATAATGACCCCAGTCGAGGAATTGTTCGGTAGTACCGTCAGGGAGCTCGTGTTCACCTACCTTGGCGTAGATAGGCTGACCGAAACTCATCATGCTTGCTGTACTTGTAGGTGTACCGTTCCATTGCACCGTGAGAGTCCAGCCTTTGCCTGTGGTAACTTCTTCAGATAACTCAACCGTTGGTGTGTAGTTTATATCAACCTTTTTAAGAGCAAGATTAACTTCCGGGTCATACTTGTGGTCGATGTGGATACCGATATAAAGCAGATGCGAACCGCTGGTATATGCGGGAATGCTATTCAAAACACGCAGCGCGGATTCTTTATTTAGTCTAGCGCCCACATCTGTGCTTATAGCCGAAGTTAATAGTCTATAACCATTTGATAGCGACGGTAGTTCACATTCAAAAATCTCAACAGCCGTATTTTTAAATGCTTCATATCCATTTGACATACTTCTCAAATCGCCAGTGACTTTTCGAAGAGACGGGCAATTGTTGCACATGTATGAACAGTCGGTTGCTTTCGGGGCGTAAATATCTAATGTCTCCATCCGTCGACATTCGTTCATACTATCTCTCATGTATGTTACATTGGGCATGTAAATCACAGCTTTTTTCATGGAACTAGAAGTGAACACTCTAGATCCACTTGTTAATGCATTTAATGGATAAACCCATTCACCCTCACTTGTCAAATCTTGCTTGTAATTTGCATTTACGGCCAATATATTACCTAGAGTCTTACACTCTGCATACTTATTAAGATCCCTCCAATTCACCTCCATATTATGATTATACCACACTATCTCTACATTCGAAGGTACAAACTGCTCTAACATATCCGTCACCTCTGCCAATATAGTACCCTCCACCCGGTCGGTATGCACCACCAGTTTATTCTCAGAAGCAATCCATACCAATTCGAGTTTTGCAGGACTTCCCAACAACTCCAATAAATCTCTATAAAGTCTTACATACCAGGAGTCAAAACCCATCGGATTCAATTTAATTGGAATACTCATATTAATTCCTTTCTAATTAATAAGAATATGCTAAGTTAGCTTTTGGATTTTCATTTGCAATTTGTTGTAAAGCCACCACATGGGTTTTCGTAGTATCTTCGAGTCCCACGGGGGCATAAATCCAATCTACCTCTTCCAATGTTACTCCACCGGCTGTAACGAGGTAACAAGTTTTCACAGTGTTGACATTTGTATCTTTTATAACTGATATAGTAATACTTGGAGTAGTATTTTTATAATATACACCAGACATTATTTTGAGAATATTATTATTTCCCAGATTTTGTATGGGCTCTCCTATTACAGCGGTATCTGTTCCATTAGCCGTCAAATCTCCTGAAACAACTACTTCCCCGGTTAATACATTATTGGCCTGGAGAGTTCCATCAGCATCAATATTTCCATTCTGTAATCTTACTGTAGGCATATCGTTTTATTTAATTATTATCGGTTAATAAGGCTTCAAGGGATTTGGTCCCTTTGGGAAGTATTATACCATCCGGGTAAACAGTTGCGAATCCGAGAAATGCTTTTCCATTATATTTCTCAATTGCAGTCTGAGATCCTTCAGCGAATATTATAGGATGTAATTTCTTTTCGGTCAATAGCAGGGGATATGGTAGGTAAAAAAATATACACAGACCCCCATAGGACTATCCTATGGGGGTCTGTGTATGTATTACTCTTAAATGGACGGGAAATTACCGTTCAGCAACATAAGCGGAAGCATGCTATTCATATTAGAATTGCCACCTCCCATCATACCGCTGAGCATAAGCATCTTTAGCATTCCTGAATCTTCCTTGCCGTCCATCTTGGACATAAACAGCATAGGAAGAATGGAATTCATATCTCCATTCTGAGACATCATTGCCAGGGGAAGCAGCATAGACATAGTATCCTCAGATGCCTCAGAGTCCTTAGATCCCTCTTCTTTCTTATCCTCGGGCTTAGGCTTGCTACCAAAGAAAGAGAGAATGGGGGAGACCAACTTACTGTAGAAATAGGTATTACCCAGGAAGCAGTGTGTTTCTCTTACGAGAGTTTCCTTCTTACCTGACTCATAGTTGTATCCAACTAGCTCGTTAGTGGTATTATCCACAGAGATAATACTATAGAATGCACCATCTCTCATGATAATATCACCAGAACTTACTTTCGTGCTAGGAAGGAGCAAGAAGGCCGCCATATCAGGCATTACCAAAGAATCCATGTTTACTGCCTTCTTCTTGGCTACATCGTATGTTTTATATCCCTTATCAGTCTTCACGGCAACATTACCATTAAAGGTTATGCGTACCATATCAGGCTCTAAGGTGCCCAGCATATTGGAAAATACAGAAGCAATGGATCCAAACATATTATTAGTATTGTTATTCATATTAGTATTCTTGTTGTTTGATTTTTTATTTTTGTTATCAGTTTTGTTTTTCTTAGCAGATCTGACCCAATTAAGCCAAGGTGCGATGATACTGTTATGAATATTAGTTATCTCTTCTTCAGAGAGATCATTATCCATCTCCGTGACTCCAGTGCAATAGCCAAGTCTTTCGATAAAGAATACGTTAAAGTGTCTCAGTACTTTATCGACATCTTCCTGACACATCCGAGAGAGATGTTGATCAAAAGATATATCAGCATCTTCCTCGTCAAGAACCTCAGCTCCTACGTCCTCATTTATCATATCGATGGCCGCGGCTTGTTCTTGCAACGATTCATGCAACTCGTCAATGAAGTCATCAACGTCAGAAATGGATGTTTGCTGCTTAAGAACTGTTGCTAATGCTTGCCTCTCTTTTGGTCCAGCACATAGCACAATATCAGTGATATTAGGTGGATCATGTTCAAACTTACTAAACATAGTATATTATGGTGTTTAATTGTTAATAAGATATGCCTGACTCAGGAATAGAGACAGGCATATATTCTTATCAAGTATATATAGCGTGATAATAGGCAAATTATTAGTACATCAGCTTTATCATGTAAGCAATCCTATGGTAATCATACCTATTACGCTATTATCACAGGAGACCATCCCTTAGCATCCGCATAATAACTCTGCAGTTCTTCCATTGATGTTATTCTTGTCTCATTATCCATATACACATAACCGAACTGTTCCAAATGTTCCATTTGATGAATATAAGTTATATTCCTGGACATTTCGCGTCTAGTATGGGAGTATTTCTCATCTTCAAGATCCACAGAAGATGCTATGTAATCCTCAGCACTTACAGCAATACCATCCAGCTTCACATACTCCCTCCCGGCAGAAGTGGTGTATATTTTACGTCTGCAACGTGCAAGAGGGTTATAAGAAAAGCTTATGGTAAGATAATGCTTAGTACGCTTTAGTACCGCAAAGTAATTAAATAATTTATCCTTCCAGTTTTTCTTAAATTCCTTATGTAATTGCAGTGTGTAGGGATATGGACAATACTCCGGATGAGCATTATGCAGATTCAGAATGAAATTATTGTACTGGCATAAGTCCATCCAGATTTTTTCACGGAAATACTCATTAGAATAGCTGGTGTTTAAATGAAATTCCATAGTTTTATATCAGTCTTCCGGGGTTGATGGTGTCTGTATATGGTAAGTTTTATCTACGGGAAATATATCTTCATCTTTCGCAAGGAAATCATCATCTTCCGGGATAGGAGAGGAGGCTGGTTTTACCTTTGCATTATTGCAATATTCTTCGATATCAAAAGAATTCCAATTATCTCTCTTTACGGCTTCGTCTAATGCCAAGTCACCCTTGTTATAAGCAATAAGCCAGGCTATTAATTCCTCTACATAGGCTTTTCTGTCTATATGAGGATCTTCAGACGGTATTGCTCCTAATGCGTATGCATAGGCAGCGTGTACATTCCTGTAGAATCCCTTCAATTGCTCCTGCAGAACTTCCTTATTATAGAATTGTTTTACCAGTTCTTTCTCGCCATTCTCCCAGGCCTTTTTCAGCCCCGGAGTCATCTGGTAGATAGCTTGGAATTGTTTACCTGATAACATATTAATTTCGAGGTTTTCTATTAGCGAGTTTATAAATTACTCTCGGTATTCCTATCAATAGAAATACAATACCCAGTATAATTGTCCCTGGAATCAATAATACTAGAGGGCGTGTACAAATTACGTATATCATGCCGCCGACTACCAAGCACCAGAAAGCAAGGAGAAGTAAATAGCATATCCAGAGTGTTGTAAATCCCTCTATAGTATCATATTTGATACCAGTCTTCAGATCCAATAGTCCTATTATAGGAAATAATAATAGATACTGAATAAAACTAGGTTGTTTTGGAAATTTAAGATGGTGCCACATAATGAATATTAATTAGTGTTTTCTAACGGAATGCCTAGGTCCTTAAAGAATCTTAGATACTTATTATAGTTGTCCTCTATTTTATCGTAAATAAGAATGTAATAAGACATATTACTGCGAATTCCTAGAAATTCTTCAGTGAATATTCTTTTTATATAATCCATAAAGGCCTTATACTGGATGTTCCGGTAGGTATACCAATCTACAGGAGTTTCTTTAGAACAATTTGCAAGAGGATCGTCAAAAAGCGTATCTCTTATTGCCTCTAAGAAATCATAACTTTGATGGAGGGTAGAAATCTTGAAGTTATGAGGATTTATAGGCGGTATTGTATTAGTATCACACATATGGTTTAAGTTTTGTTAGCATGATTTATCCCAGGTCCACTGCTGCTTTATCCTCATAGAATTCAATTGTCCATTGTCCATTGACTAATAGCCACATAGTTGATTTCTTTGCTTTCCAGATGATAAGTGCCGGGATAGTCTCGGTCCTCTTCCCTGTAGTTTAACACGAAGCACTCCTGCGATTGAAGTTCTTCGTCTGTGAACTTATTAAGGAATTTCTTAAGATCCAACAGGTTCTTTAAATAAGTAGCGGTCATAGTTTTATTCGATTGATTTGATGTTATTTGTTTATTCATCCGAGGACATTAATGCCTGGCGAATCAGTTCTTTTCTGTGAGATTTATATCTCTTTAATTCTTTAGATATCTCTTTCTGGGATATCTCAATATCTTCAGAGGGCATGGTCTGTGAATACTCCTTAAATCTCTTATAACGAGCTTTAATATGTTTCATTTCATTTTCCATACGTCCTATCTGAATCCATTTCCTTTGCTTGCTGAGTAATTTCTTTGGTTGCTGTTTATTTGTTGGGAATGGTTTTATTTTCTTAGGATGAATAAAGGCCCAATAGAATAACCTGGCATGCTCTTTGGTAGTTAGTTGTGCACGACGAGTCTTGTTTACAGGGGTTTGCATTGCTTTTAAATATATGTGTGCAATTACAATAATTATAGGTAACAATATAAGTAATATTGTGTACATATGATTGGAGGATTAGAATTTAATTGTTATTTGTAGATAAAAAGTAACACCCCTGAGATATTTATCTCCGGGGTGGTTGTCGTGATTTTTAGATATTGTATTAGGGTTCTGTTGGAAGTTCTTCAGAAGGTATGTCTACAACCATTTCAGAATTATTTTCTATCCGTTTTCCTTCCAGCATTGCTTCGGGATCTACATAGGGAACTAATCCCCAAGCCTTCAGAGCTTCTTCTTCATCCTCGAATTGTTCGTAGCCGAAATCTTCAGGAGTTTTCTTATTTGGAGAATAAATTGCGCTGCACCACAGTACAGTGTATTTATCACCTACCTGGTCAACATAGTTACCGTATTCGGTTTTCTCTTTTTTATAATATTTCATGGTTCGATTAGTTCTCTCTATATTGCGTAATAATGGTCCAACCGCGATTTGTGGCAATATCAATCGCCTTTGGAACCAGTGTGGATTCATTCTGAGCTGATGCAGGTAAGGAGACAGTCAATGTACCATCTGTTGTTACAGGCAATTTCGACAGACTCACTGCTGCCTTCTCTGTAGTTTCAAAACCTACGATGAATGGAGTTGCTCCTTCTGACGTATCTGCATTGTAGAAGTTCTGGCTACTTACTGCATCGTACATGCATGGAATGCCAATAGGGTCCAGACAAGGTATAAAATCTCGAACCAATTGACCCTCTATATACATTTTACAATATAAAACCTGCCACTTACCAAAAGATGTGAATCTGACCCCATCGTCATAAAGCGTTTTCTGACCAAAGAGCGCGTACGTTATACCGCAGTTTGCGTATGGATACTGCACACCTGAGGAATCGCTGTTGTCTAGCAACTCGTCATTAACAGCAAGAGTATCAATGTTTTTAATATATTGACAACTGCCGTTAGCCCTATAAGTTTCTCCTGTAATTACACTCTTAGGGAAAACCGTCCATACTTGAGAAGCTAAAGTAAATTTATTACTAGAAATGGCAAAATTTCTACGTTCTTTAATATTTGTCGCTGCGCACGCGAATGACAATAAAGGCCTGTAATGGGATCCTTCGTCTAACGTAACAAATTTAATGTCAAACCCATCATCTTTGTCGCCGGGGTAAATGTCGGTATCAATGACTTGTGCCCCATTACTCTCCAAGAAATCAGCATCAAGATTCGATGTCGCAACTTCAGACTCGTGATACTGCACAGTAATCACCCATCCCTTATCAGCTGCTATATCTAATGCGCTCTGTACCTTAGCATTAAACGCTGCTTCCAGGGGCAAAGATACAGTCAGACTACCTCCGATTGCCGGGAGATTTGCAAGATTGAGGGCTTGAGCCATTGTCAGACCGATGATGAATTGGCCTGTACCTTGGTTACGGAAGGCTTGACGTGTTACTGTATCGAGCATACAGGGGATGCCCTTATCGTCCAGGCAGGGGATGAAGTTGTACACATTGACATCTTTTGACTTAATAGAGACCCTGTATATTGCACCCTGATAAACGTAATCTACAGCATTCTTGCTCTTTGTGAAGCGTACGAAAACGCCTATATAGTCTGAGTTTCCAAATTCAAAATCAGATCTTTGTATGTTTGCGAACAAGTTGTTGTTCAGATACAGCTTGAAATCTTTAATTTTTACCTCATGAACTTCATAGCTGGGAAAGTTAGCATTAGGGCGGCTATAGTAGTAATTTACGCCGTAGCGACAATAAAGACCAGATGAATTGTATTCCGTTAAATATATTCCTGTACCTTCGCTATCGGAACAACCAGCTGGACAGTGTATGTCGTACGTAGTATTTCTCAATTGAGAAGTGTATTCTATCTCGTCATAGGCAGCCCACGGCGCTAGTATATATTGAGTCCCCGTACTCTCCAGATACTCTACCCTTGTATACCCCAATGGCAGGCTTTCCAAGCCTACCGGTCTCATCTTACACGGAATACTCATAGGCCTTGGTAATTACTAATGTTCCATTGCCTTCATTACGGACAGCAAAGCGATAGCGAGTATTTCCAGGAAGCACAAGATCTGGCGCAGCTCCATTAACCTCATCAGGCCATACAGACCCTTCAGGCCACATCACAGAATATCCAGTATCTCCAGTTTCCATCCAGATCTCACATGTCTGCACATATCCATTCAGTTCTTCGAAGGCCAATCCGGACAAATCCTGATCATCCGCAAGCACTCCGAGGTCATATACATGACCGCTTATAAGATTACCAGTCAGTATACCCGGGACATAAAGCTGTGCTTCTTTAAGATTATCTGCAGAGCTTTCAACGTCCCCAGTTATCACTACCGATCCATCAATAGTAACATCTCCTTCTATAGCCTGATCTCCGCTAAAGGAGTTACCACCTTCCAGAAGAGCTACTCCTTCTAAAGAACCAGATCCACCGCCGGCGCCTGCCACAGCCGCGCCGGCATTATTAAAATTTTGTACAATCTGTGCGTTGTCGTCACTTACTATAATTTCTGCACCAGTGCAATTAAACGTTACAGATCCTTCAGGTCCTACTGTAGCAGCCGGCTTTACTATACCGGGGTAGGTGATCGTGGTGCCTTCGGATGCTGTTACGGTGTAGGACCGCCCTGGGGATACATAAAAAGTCTTTGCCATATTTTTTATATGCTAATGATTACAGACGTTATTATAATATCTTCATGGGTTATGGTCAATAGTATGGGAATGCAGGATATAAAATAAACACAGGTGCGGCAGTTAAAGAAGTGGGGGTACATTTGTACCCCTAGTATGCTTTTAACATGCCTGAGGTTAGGTGGGTTTATCAGTTGTAATCAAAGTAACTACATATGTATTATCTGGTATAGTTACCGATTTAGGTATGAGAACATCCCCTTCTTTCATATGAATAGGATTAGTAAAAATAAAAGTGGTTTCTACTTCTTTTGTTGTTTTGAATTTTACTATTTTAGACATAGTATTTGGTATTGTAAATAAACAACCGTAGTTATCAGATTATTCCATGCTGGGATAACTTATAGGACTTACCCAATTTGTTATTATCGTAGTCCGTAAGATATACCCAAGCTTCTCCGTGCAGACCAGAGTTTATATGTATATTGCAGCATTCCTGTATTTCGTCAGGCGTATCGAAGTACACAGCGTATGCGCAATTATTACCTATACCATTGGCATGCTTTGCTGATCTGCCTATTCTGAATCCACGTTCCTTCAAATATTCACTTATTTTTTTATATAGGATATTTGTCTGGATACGGTTCATTCCATAATCATAGTCAAGGAAGTTGTGGACTGATGTATCGGGGCTGTTCATGAATTCACAAAGCAGCTGCTTTACAGTGTCTGCCTTATTATCGTCATAGATTACTCTCATATCTTTATATTATAGATAATGTGTCTAAAAATTCTTTTGTCTGCCATTATGGAAGATTTATGGTAAAATCTGGAAGAATATCTCCTTCTTTTAAACCAAACATATCAGATATTAAAAGAAAGTAATCTTTTACAGGATGACCTATGGCTATTGTGTGATTCCATCCTCTCGATGTAGTCACTACACGACATGGTATATCTTTCCAGTTATTATAGTTAAATGATTCATAACGTTGTTCCGAAGTAAATAATAACCGGGATAATAGTATCGTTACGGGTCCTATATCCATTGTTGTACATCTATCCCCGAAAATATTGCCTATTCCTCCTGATGTCTTTTCCCCATCATGAGTGAACGCGATTGAAATACTTAATTCTGCATTCTGGCGTTTAGCATACCAAGTAATATGTATATCAGGAATTAAAGCTTCATGAATCTGAAAATCTGTATTATCTACAATTTCCTTTAGCGTTTTATATTTTATTTCTTTCATTTCTTTGGAGTGAATGATAATTAAATAAAAAGGGTGGGAGTGCAGTTACACCCCCACCCGGTATGCTCTCTCTCATTAATCCATCCGATTCTATGGACAGACTAATGAAAGAGAGGTAGGCAGTTTATCCTCTTACCCAGGAGTGTGTATATATGGTGGGATGGAAAATATAAATAGACATTATATCCATTCATATTTATATAGCGTTATTAGGGCTATTTTTTCACCTCAATCAGACCGTTTATAGAAAGATATTCCACCAAGATCCTCATAAAGCTTTAATGCATGTTCATAAGCAACTGCAGGATATATTACGTAATCCTTATTCAATGTTACTTTAATATCGAATGATTTATCTACCTCATCCCATATTTTCATTAAACCTTGTTTGCCATACGAAATACAATAAGCTGGTAAAAGTCTATAATACTTCCATGCATCTTTTCTTTTACGTATACGCTTAATAAAGGCTTTTTGACCATATTCTGACGTCAGATCTACGCATGACACCACATAGCCATATCTGTTACCCCGGCTCTCTTTAGTGCCTAGTCTACAGGCATCAAGCTTTGTAAGTATGATAAGATAATTGTCAATCTTTGTGTAGTAATGTTCTACTATTGTATCTTCGTCTGACATATTATTAATGATTTAATTAACTATTAATATCATAATTAGCGTTATAGCTCCAATATAGGTGTTGGAATCACATTTGTATTTTTAGGAAGATAACCATTCAATATTGCTGAACGTACAGCATGATTATAGTCCTCTACTTGTTCGCGTTTCCACTTATCAAAGTATTTTTTCTTATTTAATTCGTATTCAAAACTTTTAAGCTGTTTTAATTCTTCTAGACTTAAAGAGGAATATTCTATTTTATTTATCTGGGAATTGAATTCGTTACGCAGGGATCGTTTCAGTGTGCAGGTTTGTACTATTATCACTACACATGCTGCAGTAAAACTGAATATAAACGAAATTATATGCTTAAGCATAATTGATTATAATTTGTATCTTATGATTAATATTGTGATAAAAAATAACAATATTGATATTGTTATTATTATCCAAAGAAAATATTCGAGAGAGTTCATCACCATTTATAAGTACCAGTATAATTTTCCTTTGGTTTCTGACAGGATAGTATGCCTGTGTATAATCGTGTCAGGTTGCAAAACCAAATTCTTCATATACTCATAAGCATTTTCTGGTAAGAAATCAACATACGCGAACAAACCCAAAGCTTCTGTTTCATATTCAGGATTCATTATATCTGCTTTAGATATTGTTACTCCTTCAATGGCATAAGCTGTGTTATTATCCGATATGACATGCATATCATGCTCAAATTGTTTTTCTACAATATCTTCCCTGTATTCTTCTAAAGCTTTGGTCAAATCCTTATCGGAAATATCTTTATTTTTCTCCTTTAATTCGGCTGATTTATTTTCACATAATTGAATAATATCTTTAATTCTCCAATCTGTCAGATACCATACACCAACATCTGAACTAGTATCCCATCTGCATTGCATACCGGTACCGCTCTCTGAGTATGCGCAGCCAGAATGCTCATAACAATCAAGCCATTTGTAGGCCCAGTCAGGAATATTTATAGCATAATATTTAATGTAATGATCTGCCGGGAATATGGCGGTATCTAAAGCTACTACAGAGCAAAGACTATTCAATTCCGAATAGCCTTGTTCCATTGCTTTTTCAAATGCATTATAGCTTTTAAAATTCTGCCCATTAATTATGTAAAATATTGAATTTAATTCATCTTCATATTTAATAGGTAATTTTGTTCTATAAAATACATCAGAAGCATAGCGTTTATGTCCACTAATACGAATATATGGAGTTGCTATATCCGAAACATCATTTTCAATTTCATCTAAATCTACTAATAGCCATGTTTTCCTTTCCCAACGGTCCAGATAACTTCGTTTAGCCTTAGTATGCTGCAATCCTCCTATAAAGAAATAATTAGAGTCTCTTTCAGCAAAAGAATCATCCCCGCTAATTATTTCCACATCACTATGGCCTCTTCGAGCTCTGAGCTGTACACCAGCTCCCGGAGAAAGTGCCATCTGTACCCAGAACTCATAGTCCATATAAGGACCATCGTCTATGGTGTAGCCATAGATATGATAACACTTATCTGTTTCAGCAACTATCATTCCGATGTCCTGAAACATAGCTGGAAGATTATTTAATGTAACTATATTTCCCGCTTTGTTGCGGAATTGTATAGTAGTTTTCTTGAATGAAGATTCGTCAAACATTTTATTAAGATTTTATTATGAATTTATATCGTGCTTTGCGTACAATAATGATGCAGAAAGTGCTCCGCAACAACGCACGATTGTATCGCGCCTATTGATATAGAAAGATTTCCAGAAAATAATATCTGATATGATTTTATGATAGTATTTTTTGCATAAAGTTTCATCTTTCTTATTACGATAGTAAGCAATTAACCTATACGCATGCTTTATAAGCCTTTTATATAATTGCGTGATATCCATATTGGAATACATATTCGACAGTTCAAAAACTTCTGGCACGTTATCATTTAGAAAAGTATATAAAGCTTCATTTGATTTTTTAATAAATCCGAATGTGTCTTTCTTTGTAGTAGCTCCGTAATGCTGTAGAACTCGGGCCTGTAACCCAAGGCTATGCACGCAGACTGCAGGTAATTCCCAGAAGAAAAACCATACATCGGTATATTTACTAATAATATCAGTAATTAGATTAATAGAAGTTTTTATGTAGTTAAGATCCAATTCCGTCGGGTCAATAAGGTCAAATTTATTTAAATCTTCAATGAGATTTTCTAGCTCTGATGCATTAGGATAATACTTATCTACAGAATCAAATGTTTTTAAGTAATATTCGTCATGTATATTACAAAACCATGTGTAGCTTTTAGTATTCGGATGCAACTGCTGAATAGCTGTTTCAAGAGATTTCTCTATATCATTTATAGTATAATTACTCTCTGTGTTTTTCGTATCTGATATTGCAGCACTCATATTACGTTTAATTATCTATTATTATAAATCCGGGGCTGGAGAATTCTATTAGCTTATTTTCTGTTGTTCGAACAATCCAGCAAAAATTTCCTCTATTATAGGAGACTATATCGTAGATTCTGTAATATTGCTCTCCTGTAATACGAGATATATAAGGGATATAGGCCTTACCTGTTACTTTATACTCAACCTGCGTCTGAGATATTGTAGTGTTTGCCCAACACGAAGTGTATTTATAAGGCTTTGGACTACAGTTTGAAAGAATTCCGGCCAAAATTGCCGCTATTAAAATGATTATATATGTAAAATTTTTCATAGATGTAAAAACAAAATAATAATGCCCCGGGACCTACGGGATCCCGGGGCATTGCGCGCGATAAGCCGTCAATTAAATGGACTTATAAACCCATAAGGATTTGCCCGTAAATGTCTGCAATTGCGTCACATCGAAATTAAGATACATAATGACACGTGCAAGAGCAGTTTCCGATACAAGTGCGTTCGTTTCCAGCCAGCGTGCCATAAGGTCGCGCATGACCAGTTCCTTATTGTTGGCTTCGGCATCACCGTCATCATCACCGTCATCATCACCGTCATCATCACCGTCATCTTCGATGTCGGAGATATCTTCATATTTAGACTCTAAGGACTCCCATACATCCTTCCAGTAATTGCTACCTGTGTACACAGCAGGATACTCACTGGCGTAGGCCTTTTGTGCCAGAACTGCAAAAGAATACCGCAGCAAAGGCCAAGCTTTATCTACTGTAGTAGTTTGTGCCCGTACCTCCACCTCGTTATATGTCTTATCAGTTTCATTATGTGCAGACGAGAGCATATATGCTCCAGTAAGCTTATTGAAGATTAGCATACTATACTTAGCAGCATTGTTTAAAACAGACTTAAGATAGTCATATTCGCTATAATTCTCTGCAAGCTTGAGCAAATCTATGAAAGACTCTGCAAAGTTGTCAATGCCGTCCATATCTGCTCGATTAATAGTCATACCATCTTGCATTTCATAAAGAGAAGACTCTTCTACATCATTATCCTCCTTTACTTCTGCAGTTAGCGATGTGAAGCAGTTAGTTACAGGATTCAAAACTTTATACTGCGACACTCGACATTTCTGACAGTCACTGTCATATGGTACAGAAATCACATGCTTAGGATTAACTTCTACAGCCATGATTTTTCCGTCATAAGGTTTAAAGCTTAATGCATACTCGTAAGAACCTACATGCAAACCTGGAGCACATCCTACACTGGGATTATTTTCAACATCATCATGTCGAATAATAATAGTATCTCCCGGGTTATTAAGAATACGTCCTTTGGAATCTACCTGACCTTGTAGTACATGAGTTTCAGTGTTACCAGACACAGAATAGTTATCTGCGTTAATTGCCTTATAAGCAATAAACGTACCATCTTCTGTGATAGGCATATGCTTATGTTCCAGGAAGGAGTAAAGCTGTTCCTTGGAATGCTCATTAGGATTAGCCATCAAATTATCTACGAAATTGACCAAATGTGTCAAATCCTTAGCTCCCGCCTTATACATGCTAATAAGCTTTTCCTGCAATACTTTTGGCAAGTCCTGCCCTTTATACTGGACAGTAGTACGTACGACTGTATTCGCTGCATCGCGTACTACTATGAACTTAAGATCATTGAAATACTCAGTTTCTTCTGAAATTTTACTAAGCAGGTATGCTTCTTTATTGTTGCGCAAAATAGAAACAAGTTCTTCCATATTATTGGAATTAAGCGCTGCTACTACTTCGTCATAGCGCGTATCCTGTGAAGTTACAATAATAGGATTACCTTCCAGAAAGAAAGTATAGTCCTTAGCGGTTACAATATACGGAATATTAGCCATAGTTAGTTATTGTTTGTTGAGGTTATTGTATTTGTTTTAATTTTTTTAGATTTTGTTCTTTTTATTACCGTTTTATCAGGCTCAAGAAGATTCCAATCCATTTTAAGTTTGGGCAGTATTTTTTTAGCAACCACAGCAGCTGCCTTTTCTGCGTAGGTTGCTTGCATTTTACGCAAGTGTTCCTTAATAGGCTCCATAATTTTGTAAGCCGGTTCAAATAGGTGAGGTACACGATCACGAATTCTAAAAAGTTCTACTCCGTAATATATAGTGAGTAAATCTTTTTCTGACAATTTCTCAAATAATTCGAAAAATTGCCGGTCTATTTCAGCTGCTTTTTTATGTCGAGATGCACAATTCGGAGTTGTTGGTAGCTTTTCTATAGCAGAAAACACGTCGTAAACTCCGTAGCCAAATTCTTTAGCAATTCCCTTGGAATCTCTAACTTTATTCTGCGATTCAAGTAAACGGTCAAGCTCCTCATTCAGACCGGGTAAACGGTCTAGCAAGCACCACAATCCGTCAGGTATTTTGACATAATTAGGCTTTAAGACCAGCTTATAAGCCTCCATACGCCAATCATACTTATCTACAGGAGTTGCTCCTTTTCGTATGTAGTACGGCATTTCTGCTTTTGTACATTTTGCTAGATAAATAAATCCCAAGTGTTCCAATAACTTTTGAAGCAATACACCTCCCACAGTACTACTTTTGGTACGAAAATAGCTCGGGAGAAAGTGACTGCGCATATAGCTATAGGCATCCTCTTGCGACGGTGCAAATAGTAGTGTTTTGCTAAGCATTTCTTCAGGAATAACTTCTCCATTAGTAGAAGTTAATCGTTTGGACTTCTTTTCAAGCTTATTCTCCAAGGCTGCTTTGGCACGTGCATCAGCTAGCAGTTTCTTTGCATGCTCGTTTATCAGCGTCATATAAGGTGCTAATTCCGACAAGTGAATAACATCTTGATTACAGAACCAGCATCGATCTTCTTCACGCATCCAAAAGAACTTAGATGAAAGCGCCTTAATTGGATTTTCTTTAACAAAAGCAACTAAAATAGAATCATTTGCAGTTTTATAGTAATTCCATTGTTTTTCAGTAAGTTCTTTCGCTAATTTTAATACTACCGCTTTAGCAATTCTGTTGATTTGCAATATAGAATCATCGTCTGGCAATAACACATAGCGTACAATACCCCAGTGATATTTATTATGAGTCGAGTATCCCCGTAATTCAGAATCTTTCCATTTTTCGGTTTCCAAATCATAAACATCGGCAACAGAATCTTCAGTGCATGCCACTTCCGATTTAAATTTTCCAATATGAGTACGTCCGGAATATACTGTATAAACACTCAGTAGCTCATTATTGAAGTAACCATGATGTGATGGATCGAATTGCAAATACCTTGTGTAACAAGGATAATAAAACTTATGCTGCGCTTTACACATAGTAATGAAAAAATCATCCTGTGTATTATGCTGCATATAGTTATACATATTTTTTAAAGAACTGCAATAATACTCAATCAACTTTTTCCATTGATTGTTCAGATAGTTATGCAGTTCATCAGACTCAATTACAGATTCTCGACTAGGGGCTATCTGAAACTTACCTTTAGGTATAAATAAAATAACTGTAGACTTGTTATTATCTATATATTCGCACAATTTATTCTCAAAAGTACCTGATGCAAAAATATTGCGAGTTGTACATGAGGTACGATAAAGCATATCACCATCATACAACCAGGTATTAAACGATTTGTGATTGTTTAGATATTTATTGAAAAAGACAGACTTAAAGCTACATTTAACGAATAACTCTTTATTATCGTCTAGTCCGGCTATCCTTCCATAATATGAAAAATTAGATCGTGCACTTTCCGCTATGAATCCTACATCTGATAAATATTGACCTCCTTTATTTTCGTGACGTAAATATTTCCATGGACGATACTCATCGGACTTAATTCTTTGTGAATCTTTTTGCGCGGAATCAGTAGACCACACGTGTAACAAGTCATTATAGGAATTAATATCCCGAGCATCATACACCTCCAGTTCTTCAGCATCATGAAAAAATCCTATCTGGATTCGCATATCTGTTGCCAAGTCCAACATTTCCTTTTTATCATCTGGCTTTTGTACCGGGATACGCACTGTTATGCCTGAGTCTTCGGCGTCACATTTTTTCTCAAAAAGTTTACCGATTACGCCTCTTGAACCATTAAGTGTCGTATTATACGCGGAATGCACACCGTTATAACGAGATTCTACTACCCAGGAAGGAGTATATGCACTGGGAGCTTTTGCTCCAATTCCGAAACCGCCGATGGCCTCATTTGAAGAATTTTTGGTTGAAGCTCCAAATGCAAAGAATACATTGATAACCTGTTCTTCGCTGAGACCTCTCGCATAGTCACGTATAATAATTTCCGTATTAGTTACAATGACATCTACAGGGCGTTTTACATTATGCGTGCGATGCTCATCAATCGCATTGCATATAGTTTCGCAAATAGCCGCTTTAAGTGGATTAGGATACAGTTTGTCTCGTACCAGACTTATGATATGTGCTTCACTTCCTTTAGCGATAGAGTGTTCGCCTATGGTCTGTATCCCGACCATGGCACTCTTATTATTTTCAACTATTTTCATCTACTTTAAATGTGTTATAGTATGCTTCCAGTTTTTCAGCAGATCGTTTGTATATTTCTGCCGCATGTAGCATTTTCTTTTCTACTGCACGCTGTGCGCTACGTTTAAGAATATTAATACGTTTTACAATGTCGTCGTTAGTAACTTTTTCTTTTGTTGGGTACATGTTGTTTTAATTTTATTAAATTCTTCTACTCCCAGTTCTTTAAACTTAGGAACATGAGGATATTCACATTTTTCTAAAGTTCTATAGAATTTAGCTAAAATGTTATATTCCTCCCAATTTAGCTTACCGGGAGCCTGGAGTAGGCGTACGGTTTGCGGTATCAGAAGTTTACGAAGTAATGTTTCGTCAGGGAATTTCCGAATAGCAGCATCCAATAACGTGAACATGTTTGCACAACTTGTCCGATACTTTGACGTGATCGGCAGGTGTTGCCAGGTCTTCAATGCTTCTTTTGCACCAAGAATAGCCGAAATATCCTTTTTGGGCGCAGTTGTAAATTCTTTAGATACGTGCGGCATTATATAAACTACTTTACTATCTGCAAAGTATTTACAACCAAACTCGTTAGAAGTTACAGTTTTATATGAAAGTACAGCATAAGGTTTCCAGCCCATACGAAGATGTGACATTACTTCAGTGACCAGACCTTCAACCCAAGCAGGAGCGCCATACTCTGGGGATGTTCCTTCCCAAAACCATATTCTATCCTGTTTAATTTTAACTTCTGTATAATTATTTTTTGTTATAACATCCTCGAAGCAATATACTAAAGATTCCAGCCACGGAAACTTATCTACTATCGTTTCGACAGCAGAATGTGTACTTATGAAGTTATAACACTCTTTAAAGCATCGAACTGCGTTATCTTCCCATCTGGTTATATCCAATATTGTGTAACCTACTTCTTGTGCTGTTGCTTTGTTCATATTACATGTGGTGTAGTATTAGTATTTAAGTAAACGTTTTTTTACAACTTCCCAACTTTTGGAAAGGTTCTCCATAAAACGTTTAGAAAAAGGAGAAATTCTTGATATTGCGTCGATTAGCGCAGTATCTAAATTGAGTAAACCTTTAGAATACCATGCAAATTCTTTACGCGTTAAATTAAGGGCATTGCATATACTTTTACAAGACATGCCTCCGCAAATAAGTTCTTCTTTAATTGTAACCATAGGCGCACAATTCTTTAGCATACGCCTCAGTCTTTTAAGATTCTTTTTTTCTATCCTGTTTTTCTTGCCTTTCAAATGACGCATGTTATAAGTTGTTTTCGATAAATTACTTATATAGGTGTTTCGGAACGAATGTTGAGTTTCTTATGATCAATATCAATACCGTCTTCTAATAGCATAGCTTTGCATTCTTCTACTACAGTTTTCCACTCTGGTGTAATATCAGAAGGAATTTGCATAATAAGAGAATTAGACCAATGAATAGGGTACCATTTTCTTTTACCCGGCTCAGGCTCTTTTAAACATATTTGAAATTGTTTTTCTAGACCTTTATTGTAATTATATAAATCTTCTTCAGTCCAAGGATGTTTAGCTTTTGCAATATCAGCGTATGCTTTATCTGTATATTCGTCTTGAAATTCTATTAGATCGCAATCGATTAGTTCTCCATCACGCCACATATAATTTGTACCTACTACTACAAATAAATAATTGAGACATTTTTGTCGTGTAAAAAACAGATGTGGATGATTTTCCATTAATGTTTGAATAGTTCGTTCAGGCTTCATTTTAAATATTTGTCTTAAGTTTCACTTTCGTGTATTGCGTCGACGTTGCTTACCACAGCGTACATAGCAAAATTATCAGTATCGTTTGTGTCAGAGTCTTTTACCATATAATCAGTTTCTCGCGTGATTGCGTTAAAAACTGGATAATACCCTTCAAAGGCATGTATCCTGTAAGTTGTATCATTATACACAAAAAGACCTTCTCCTTGCATTTCTGCATTTATACGAATACCTTCCTCTGACGTTACATTTAGGACATAGATATTTCGAGCACCGCAAATCAGATCGTCTGGTATTTTCTTAAATTTAGTGACGTGATCTGATCTGAGTTCAGGAATTATATTATCATTGTATCCTGCAGAATCTTCTTGTTCGTATATTTCATCAAATTTAGTAATTTCGGAATCTATCCGTATAAATCCCGAAACAATTGGTAAGTATTTCTTAAGTGTATTCCACCAATTCACTACAAAGTCTCCATTATCCTTATCACGAAGCCTTCCTTCAAATCCTATAAAGAAACCATTTCGAGAAGCTTTAAATATAGGATTAATAAAATAGTCGATAGGACCCTCAGATCCTATTGGACATTGCAGCGCTTTGCTATCCTCTTCAGGCACTATGAAATATTCATAGTCCTCTTCCTGCGTATCCGAATTGTACCATTCGATGGTTAATGCAAATTTACTTTTTATAGAAGCTGCACTTAATTCCCTGGGGTTTATCAAAAACATATTAATAAGATCCATTGTATCGGAAAATCTTAATAACATGTTCCAGTTTTCATCGGAAGCGTGTTTTCCAAATTTTGGTCCTGGTCCTAAGCTCAGAAACATATAACCTTGTACAGTCGTCCAAAAACTCATGGTTAAAAATTTTAATTTGTTGCTAATATTAAATATAAAAAAGCGACCGGGAAGTATGGGCTTCCTGGACACCAAACCATGACTGACGCGCGGCTACGCACGAATCGTCATGGATACGAGAGACCTTCTTCCGTATCAATTATATATAACTCAAAACAATTATGTTTTTCATTAAAAACCCCTACATCAAAATAAATTTGACGCAGGGGTTTGAGTATACGGATGGGTAATTTTACTTCTTCAAAGCTTCGATAGGAATAGGTACGATAGTGGTATCGAGCGAAATGCCACCATCTGCACTCTGAGTATAACTAAGTGTGCAGGAGCTAAGTGCAATTGCACTGACTGCTAGAGCGATATATTTCATAATTATTAATTTTGTTCTTGGGTTTCGTATATTTCCCAGTCATTACTAAATAATTCTGGGTATGTCTCTTTCCAAGGTACACATCCTTTTCTCGATGTTACATAAAGATAAGGGTGAGTCATCTTGGAAAATTCATCTGGATATTGCACACCAATTCTTACTTCCGGGGACCAGAATGGTAGGCGTACAAACTTACCATTCTTCATGGCATATAATGCCTCCTCAAAACTAAGACCAGTCTTCTTAGGGTTTTCAGAAGTATCCTCCGAAGTGATACCTCCGAACGCGCTAATAACATAGTCACCTTTAAAAATATCTACCTTATCGTCAGTAATACTTAATGCATACTGAAATACGGATTCCATCAACTTCGGATCTTCAGCACCTACTGTAACATAGTGCGGAAAGTCATCATACATTTTGTAATTGTCTGGCATATAAAGTAAATTAATAAAATTGGGCTGGAATTACCAGCCCAATCTGACTTTATTTTGTCATGACGGTTTTAAAACCTCGTATAATCAGTTCAAGTTTGTGCAAGAACTGTTCCTCTGTGATTGATTTTTTATATGCATCATTTACCTGATTAATCACAGCAGCCACAATAGGGCGTATATCAATCTCTAGATCATAACTAGATACCTTTTCCTGCAACATTTCAGAAATCGCACCAGGATCGCCTATACGGGCCTTTACAGCACTGTCTAGTACCTCAGTAAGGTCTTGCACTACAAACGCGCTAGAAGGGTATTCTGAGACGATTCCAGAGGCAATCTGTGCTGCCCCAGCCTCGGTAAATGTATCGTTGATCGTTTCATTCTCAAAAAACGATAAAGAACCGGCTATACAAAGAATAATTCCCAGCAATATACCTACCCAGCCTGCGGCCTTTCTTGTTTTGGTTGAAGTCTGTGTAATTTTTGCCATATTTTTTAGTCTTTGTTAAAATAATTTTTTATACCTTGCGCAATGTGCTCTGCAAGAACTCTTAAATTAGATTTTAAGAACTCAGCATCCTGCAAATTGCTTAAAAACCCATTTTCTACTAAAACTCCAGGACAATTAACTTCACGTAGTACGTATAAGTTACGTTTATCAATGGTGTTGGCACGCCCGGGGAGAAGGTCGCATATCTGATCTGCTATCTCTATGGCTAATCTTTTGGCCTCGGATTTATAGTAAATGACATGGGCTCCTTTTGCCGTCGAGGTTTCTGCACTATCACAATGTAATGATACAGAGATGTCGAAAGATCCATCATTGACTGCTCTCGCTGTAGCTACAAAGTCATCCGTGTTGTTTAATTCCGGGAAATCAAATACTTCTACTGTACAACCTGGAATAATGGCTTCCAAAGAATGTCTGAGTAGACCACTCAACTTGGCGCAAACCTCATGTTCATCTAAACCATTGCCAAAAGCTCCAGTATGGTTTGCATGTCCTATATCAAGAGCAATGCGCGGATTTGTATTTTTAACTTTATCAGTGTTGCCCCCTAATGCCTTTAACACAGCTTTAGCAGTGTCAGGACCCCAGATGCCATCTGGGGTCGTTTTGACAATTTTCTGAATTTCCTTTGTTGTCTCTTTTAGAATCATTTTGGTTCTCCTTGTGTGTAAGTAAACGGAAAAGACTGCTCCGAATCTCCTGCCATACCATAAGGTATAGTTTTATTACTTGTGACAGTTACTGCACTACCGTTATAAGTAACAGTCGTGTTGTTCTCTGGAAGTTCCAGACCTTTGGCTGGTTTATTTACAGCCGGAAAACGATCTGTATGATATTGATTATCTATAGGCGCATTCATACATTAATTAAGATCTAATCGATAATAAAGCTGATAGAAATTAGCTATTACATTATCCTTCAAACTAAGCAATGTGGAGTCGCTATCGGTAACTTCACTTGCAGCCGTGCGGAATTCTTTCTCTAAAGCTTCAATAGCTTCAAATACTTTATTATCCTCAGGTAATTTGAAGGAAATTTCATTATTACGCAGTTTCAGTCTACGTCCGTTTTTACGACGATAATAGCCTTGCACGCATTCATTGAATTCGTCTAAGGATTCATTAAGATCCTCAAAAGCTTCATCCAAAGCCATATGCTTGGCATAGCTATGGGTCTTAACATGAATTGCTTTGATATTTGCAGAAATGCTAAGCAATTTAGAAATATCCAGCTCTTTTGCGGACTGCTTATCAATTCCCACGTGCTGTCTGAGTTGTGCTAATCCATTCATAATATTTTAACCTATCCAAAGACGTTCTCCTGCCTTATGCCCTGCATAGCCGCCTGCTGCAGTACCTCCAGCCATAGCTAGAGCTTTTAACGCAGTAAGGCCGCCAGATCCTATATAGTTATCCAGATTTGTTTTATCCAGCTGTTCTCCCGCAAGTCTACCTGCATTATATCCTGCCAAAGCGCCAGTAGAAGTAATAGCACCCTGTAATACACCATTAGCAGTACCACGATTACTTGTGACAGCGCCTACAGCAGGGGCCGCCAGTAATGCCGCAGCAGCCAGACCTTTTTGAGAGTCAGACAGATTGTCTAAACCTAATTTATCAGCTACAGGAGAGATGGTTTCACCAACGGTTTCTGCAATGTCTTCTAAATTGGCAGCTTGTTTAAAAAATGCCTGTAATATGTAATTATTTGCTTGTTTAATCATTGTTATTTAATTTGTTAGTTAAATGAATACCACTTAAGCCGCCTAATGCAGTTGTACCTGCGATAGCTGCCAAGCGAGCCAGATTCTTTTTATCCTCATTAAGACCTTCTATAATATTACCTTCAGCAATAAGCTCTCCGAGATGCTTGCCTGCATGATAACCAGTTAAAGATCCTATCGATGCTCCTACTCCCTGCCTAAAACCTTTTTGTCCAGCTAAAGCAGCGCCTACTAATGGAGACGCTAATATAGCAGCTGTAGCCAGACCTGAACGCTTTTTATCTATATCATCCAAACCAAGCACATCTGATATAGGAGCTAAGGTATCTCCTAAAGAATTTAATCTGCGTTCGGCCGGGTCTTCGGTTAGCTTTTTGTAACCTTTATAAACTCCATAGTCAATTGCGGTCCCTAATCCTGTTACAGCATAAAACTTAGGATCTTTAACAAGTTGTGAAAAAGTTTTACCCTGTCCGGTAGGGTCTGCAATACTATCCAATGGCTGTTTCAGTGCGCTTAGTGCTGCACGAAATGGAGCCAGAGGCGAGGCTAAAATTGCTCGTAATAAACTAGGATTTGCCGGCATGTATTACACTCCTTTCGGTACTAAAGCTCCGGCTACAGAAGATCCTCCGAGCCCACCTAATGCAGTACCTCCTAGAATAGAGGCCAGATTCACCAGCGATTTACCTTGAGACCCAAGTCCATCGGTAATGCCGTTATCACTTAGATAGTCTGCCAGATATTTACCACCTTGGTAACCGAGATATCCACCTCCCAAGGCACCTAAACCTTTAGCCGCGCCGCGAAGCATTCCGCTCCCGGATAATCCTCCTGCAGCTGCACCAAGCACAGGCACTGCGGCTGCACCTACAATAAGCGGAGCGCGCCACTCTTCTGGAATATCATTCAAAGATGAAATGTTGTTCAGTGCAGATAGTCCTGACTCATCGTCATTGCCAAACACAGCTGCGCCTAACATACCTAAACCAGTCAGGCCGGTCCCTATTAGACCTGCCTTACCGGGACGTTTGGCTACACTACGACCTAGTCTGGGAAGAATACCTTTAAATCCTCTATAAGCATCTTTCTCTGCCGGTAAAGCATCTCTTAGTTTACCCCACAGATTTCTGTACCAGTTACCTTCTTTCAGCTTTTCACCTCTAAGCCAAGAGTTCATAGAGCTGTTGGGATCATTGAATATATTTCTAGTTTTAGCTCCGAAATCTTTTACAGTGTCCAAAGCACCTTTACTTTCTGTTGCGGAAGATTCTGCAGCTGCTGCCGTAGAAGGAATTGAGTCGGCTTTTTTCTCTAAACCGCCAAGCATTTGCAGTAATGTAAAGCTATTATCTGACATATTTATATAAACGTATTTTAATGTGTAATTACCTTATAAGCAAGATTTATTCCGTAGGTTTATTTTTCACAGGGGCTGCTAACGAACCCAAGTGTGCTCCTGCTATACCAGCTGTAGCAGTAGATCCTGCAGTAGCTAAAATCTTGGCGATGGATTTCCAATCTTCATTCATCCAATCTAAGCCTCCTAATTCTTCTACAGTATCTAAAATCTTACGACTACCCTTGAAGCCTAAATAACTACCTCCCAAAGCACCTATACCTGTCAATGCACCTGATAAAGCTCCTGTGCCTGATGTACTACCTGCGACAGCACCAAGAATAGGAGCGGATGTCATAGCCAGCATGGCTAAATTTTTATGGTCATCAGAGGCATCTTCCAGTCCTAATGCAGTCATAACTGGGTCTACATCCTTGGACATCAATGCGCTACCTCCAAGCATACCAACACCGGTTATACCAGCACCAGCCAAGAATTTACCAATACCGGGTATCTTAGATATGGCGCCAAATACTGGCTTTAGCTTTGTGCCTGTCCAGACTACATCCGCGACACGCTTTACTTTATCGTAAGCAGGCTTTACTTTGGATTTAATCTTTTCAGCCATTTCATCAGCCTGACGTTTAGATTGCGCGTAAATATTCTCGCTTGTCTTATTTGCAGGCGCTGCATATTTTTCAAAAGGCGAATATACAGAATTCATAATTAAATCATTTTCTTTGTTAAATTATAGCCTCCCCAACCTCCGGCAAGTGCACCAATTCCATTAACTGCAAGCTTAGCTATATCCCGATAATTTTTATCTAATGAATCAAAAAACTTAGAATCACTTAAATACTTATTTAGTAGTTCAGAACCCATATATCCTAAACCAGCTCCAGCGGAAGTTCCTATAGAACGTACAGCTCCTGATAAAGCACCATTGCCTGCTACACTTCCGGCTATACCTCCTAATAAAGGTACGGTCATACCAGCGGCAACTCCAAGATCGGATATCTCATTTTCCGGAAGTCCTATAGCTTCTACAACAGGACGAAAATGAGATAATGCCTTTAAGGCAGATTGCCTAAAATCAAAGTCAGACTTCTTTATTAAATTAGTCATTATAATTTAAAGATAAAGGGTTGTTAATCATTCTTGGTAAATTATTGTTACCGCGAGCTTCTTGATATTTATTATTGTAGTATTTAGCTTCGTCGTTTACAAATCCATCTCTGCGTCGCACCCTATGCGCAAATGGATTTCTAAGGGCATAGGAAGCTACAGCACCTGTATTTATAGCAGGACGCGTAGCGTACATCTGCGGCGCCGGAGGAGCTCCAAAATTAACCATACCTCCTGTAAAATTACTTATAAATGGAGCTGTCATGTCCACTACATCAGCCCACCATGGTCGGTTAGGATTAGCTGCAGGCTGTCGTTTAATCATAGTAGCATTTGTCTTATTGGGATTGTATTCCGAGGATTTCATCATCGGATCCCATTTATCTTCAGGTATATATTGCTCATACCTATAGGCATCCTGCATGGAATACGGTACATTTCTACGAGGATCTAATACATTATATCCATTTCCATAACCTCCTCCTAATCCACGTACACCTTCAGTTAAAGCTCCTGCCGTTATTGCTCCCGCCGGACCTAAATAAAGTGATCCTAGCTCTAAAGCAGGGCGTACCGCATTACCAGCGATATTTAAAACATTTCTAACTTTACTAGCATTAAGATCTCTGTCGGCTAAAGCTTCTCGGATGGCCTGAAGTTTATGTTCCGGGGCTGCGGACCCATCACCGAACCAATCTTGCACTGCTCCGGCTCTGTTATACATGTCACTTACATATTTATTATTCAAATACGACTGCACTACGTTCTGTGTCCATCCGCCTCCGATGGAGTCATCCCATAGATCTTGACCCCAACGAACAGCTCCTCTAAGTAAACTATCTTCATCACCAGCCCAGGCTGACCGACTATCATAAGCTTTTTGGCGTGTATAAGCATTGGCAAGCATGTCACGATCGCTCAACGTGGGCATGTCTTTTGTCAATGTTTTCCACATACCTAGAGGATTAATTGTATTTCCCCAACCTGCCGTACGGTCTAGATGGCGCTTTGTGTTAAAATTATCATAATCAAACTTTTGACGCCAGGCATCTTTACTGCCTTTTGCAATATCTCTGTTTATTTGAGTCTTATTGTAGCCGTGTAGTTTTTTAAGATAATTATACTGGGAATTGAGGGAATTCAATTGGTTGGCAGTCTTACCCCGATCGCTCAATCTGGTAGCATGATTTTCCATTCTGGCAAGCGCAGCATCCTGATTTACCAAAGATTGTCCCTGGAAGTCATCCTCTTGCTTAAACCAGTCATTCCACTTTTTATTTGTTGCATAGTTTAGCTTATAGGTAGAAGGATCTGTGGCAGTTTTTCCTGCCAGTTTATTTAGCCCGGGATTTGATTTCGCTTTTAACTTATTTAACCCGCTCAAAGCTGCTATGGCAGACTCCATTTGATTCTGTAAAGCTGGAGAAATACCAGATCGCGCGTCGTCTAGCGCTTTCTTTCGCTCGTCAAAGTAAGCGTCGGCATTTCGCTTAGCTTCATCCGTAGTCTTGATATAACGATCCGCTTCAGTCTTTGCAATATCAACTAAGGCCTTAGATTTGCTTTGTTCTATTTTGGCTTGCTCTGCAGCTGTAGCTCTTTCTAGTTCTGCTTGATGCTTAGCTTCAGCTATTTCCAGTTTATTCTGTTGATGCTCTAGAGCTCGTTGCTCCTGCTTCATGCTCTGAATGGCCGCCATTTCTCGTTTTTGCAGATCTGCGGACATTTGCATCTCGCGCTCTTTCTGTTCAGCTCGAATTTTTTCTTTTTCTAGTTCGAGTTTGGCCATTTCTAGATCAGCGCGAACGGAATTTAATTCCTGATCCTTTTTATCCAATTCCTTTCGGCGCTCTTGTTCAACCTTCTCTGCCTCCATCTGCTGCTGTTCTGCAGACACAACCTCCCCGGGAGTTTGTGGTTGGATGGGAGGCATAGGAGTCTGGGCTCCAGGGGGAGTGGCTATTTTTGCAGCATTCATCATCGCCTGTTGCCCAGGGGGCATCGGCATCTGTCCTGCCTGCTTAGTGACAGTCTGACGAACTAGTTGTAATGAAAGAGCCATGATTATTGAATTGGAGTTATATTAGGCAGAATCGATTTCTGTGCGATATTTCTAATATTGCTCACTGCGTCTTTAGCAGTGCGTCCTATGTGGGCTAAATCTGGACTGCCTCCTGCCGCCATACCCTGTGCAGGTGGAGGTGTGTTTCCTACAGGTCTGTTCATTTGCGGATGCTGCGGTACAGGTGGAGCTGCAGGACCCATTGGCTGCGCAGGACCCATTGGCTGTATCGGCTGGGGCGGTAACGGGGCGCCATTTGGATTTGCCTGCTTTAGCATATTAGTACGAAGATATGTAACTGCAGCGGATTTTCCCCAATTAAACCAACCGTCGTCTTCATTATCTGTAGAAATATTTTTTAAAATACCATGTTCCTTTTTAAGCTCTCTTAAAGCTTCTTCCGTCAGATTACCATACTTGCGATCCCATTCATCAAAAGGAATCTGCTGTCCTGTCTTGGGATCCATCTTAGTAGTATTAGAGCGCAGGTTTTTACGGGCCTGGTTACGCACATTCTTACCGATGTCAGCAAGCATAGACTCGCTGAATTCAGGATCATCAATAGGCACTTCAATTTCAGCATCCGAGTAAGGATCACCAGGCTTACCTTGAATCTTATAGCGAGCCTTAGCTACATCCCCTTCACCATCCCGGGAAGTGAGGTATTTGGCAAGAGCTGCACCTCCGAGGCCTAAAGCGCCAACTCCCAGGGCAGCCTTGAGAGCCGTACCGAGGCGTTGATTCTTACGTACTGCATGTAATGTTTCAGGCACAGGGATAAGAGCATCTTTTAGTGGAGTGACTGTCAGTGGCTCTGTTGCACCGGCCAGAATAGTTGCCATACGAGCTGGGTTGTCTTTTTTTAGATGAAGACCTCCAAGCATGGCACCGCCGCCTATAGCACCTGTTATTGCATTAACGCCTAGTCTTTTATAACGCTCAGAATCGAAACCTCCATTTAACATGGATCTAACGGAATCTACAAAAGGAATATCAACATCCTCGTTTTGTAACCAGTCCCATAAACCGGCATTAGCTGTACCTACTCCCCCAATAAGAGTCGCAGGATGAGTTAAAACTTTAAGCAATTTACCTTTCATACATTAAAACTTTGTTTGAATTTTGATTCCCAGTGAATTAGCCAGTCCTTTGGACTTGTCATTCCAATCACAGATAAAGCTACGTACTTCATCAACCCCTGCTGACTTCTCCATTAAAATTTTTGCTACGGCTTCTTTGGCAAATCCTTTATTACGATATTCAGGAAGAATACCTATCGAGTACGAACCAATTTTCTTAAAGCCTTCGTACATTTCTTGCCATCCTACAAAGCCAGCGGCAGCCTTAGTCATAACATCCCTTATCAGATACACACTTTCATGCCCGGGAACATCTAGCCCATAAGGCCAATAGGACGGGTCTTCTTCGTAAATTCTCTTCATAATGGATCGTACTTCTCCTAGAGCAGAAGAGGCAGATTTTTCTAAACTAGCATTAGAAAAATTACCGAACTCATGATATTCTATAACGTACGTTCTCATATGTTTACGTGGCAATAATATCACCTGTAAAAGCTATTAGCAAGACTTAACAAGTAACCCCTCTGTTTAGTTACAAAGGGGCTTTATTTTATTCAGTTGTATTCTTTTAACTCTGCTAAAGATCTATTATGACTTCTTAACAACTCATCTACAAGTTCTTTAGGAACTTCGAGTTTTAATAAATCTCTGGCGACTTCCAGAAGTCTTATAGTTACATATTTTTGATAATAAGGTTCTTTGAAAGCTTCTTCCGTCGTATCCGTATCATTAGAAACTTCTTCTGTATCTTCAGCATCCTGCTCAATAGCCGCATTAATCTTCACTTCCATTGATTTAGGAAATTCTGTTTCTGCGAATGTAGTGCCATTTAACAATGCTACTTCTACAATTGCCCAGAGGATTTCGCAGGCTTCTAAATCCTCTTCTTCACCATCTACCATATCTCCTATATCACCTTCGCTAAAAGTCATGGCTATAGCTGAAAACACATCGAAGTTGGTATAGAATAAGTCAGTCTGCATAGCTGTTAATGCAGCCTGAATTTTATTTTTATTTTCTACTGGTAACGTGATATGAAAACGTTCTTCTACCTCAGCAAAAAGTGTCTCTGGCTCAGATTCAAATACAATATCGTCCGGGAATGCATCCATCAGGATTGCCATGAGCACAAAAGCCGATGTATCTTCATTCTCTAATAATAAGCCCGCTACGGCTCTATTAAATTTAGCATTACGAATATTCCACAAATCAGATTCCATAGCCAAATTGTATAATACACCAAAGATTCTGTCGAGAGTTAAGCAATAGTAGTTAAAAAAAATTACACCATAAAACTTGCTATGGTGTAATTTTGTATCATATCTGCGTAAAAACTTAAACTTTTTAATCAGATATAAATCATTTTAAGATATCAGAAAGTTTATAATAGTTTTCAATTGACTTTACACGTCCACGATCTAACTCTTCTTGTTGCTGTCGTTCTAGTGTAGTATCTAATTCATATAACAAATCTGACAAATTCTTATCTAGCCTGGAAGTAACTTCCTCATTGTCTATTTTATCTCCTGAGTGCCAATATAATGTATCTTCATATGTCTCACTTAGCCCCCACCAACTTAGCTTATATATGTTTACAACCAAACTAAAATTAGCTGTTTTCTGAATCGACTTATAAATAGTACACCTTAATTTTGTATTATTTTTCCTAATGCAGAAAGTGTATATCCACTTTGTAATATCATGTGAGTATCGACGTTCTAGTGCGACAGTGTTTATATTTTTTTCTATCAACTCCAGCACAATAGCCATTAGCTGATTTTTAGCTTTTTTATAGTCCTCTTGAATTACATTACTTTCTTTCATTTTTTATATGGATTAAAAGACTTATTGTTATTTAATCTATGACACAAGCATTTGGCTTCACTAATTACCCAATCCCTCGGACTTAATTCAGAAGGCTGCGCATTTCTTGTGATATCTTTTACAGCCATATTCATATCATAGGCAGGGTAAGAATCTGCCTCGTCCGTATCAAAAGAAAAATATATATCTATAGGTAGGTTATCTTTAAATATACGAAAGTAATCTAAACCTATATACTTCCTTACATGATACCGGTCTTTACGTACTTGTGCCTTTTCTATACACCTAAGGCAGCACAATGGGATGCGACGTTCTACGATCGTATCGTCTTCCCGATCTGTGAACATACAAAGAATACCATTTTCCCAGTCATAGTGCTCATCTTCCAATAAAATAACTTCATCCCCGGTACATAGCCCGGGGATATTGTATGGTTTTCCTTTATAAGGTTCGAATACACATTTATCGTACTTTTCTAATACGCTCATAATAAAATTTTCCATCCCATGTATTTAATTCCAAAATGCCATAGCGCAACGCTAGACGATTTATGAAAGGTTTTACCAATCGATTAGATAACGTCTTTAATGCTTTTCTTAAGAATTCAATGCCACCTGCGCCTTTATAATAATTACACATTCGACAGGACGGCATTAAATTCTCTAGATCATTACTTCCATTCATATGTATGCTTTTGACATGATCAACCTGCATATCTTTATATGCGAGTTCTATACCACAATACGCGCAATGTCCGTCGTATTTACTCCATACTTGCATACGAATGGCTTTTGAGAATGATTTACGTTTTGTTGTCATTGGTTTAATCAATATTATAAGTAACATGGAAATAGGATCTAAATCCTATTATTTATTTTGTTTAGCAAGTTCTTGTACAAAACGCACAATAGCGTATACAATAATTACTTTAACAAGCATTACTTCAATATTTTTATTGTGTAAGGTTTAGCCTCTTCAGAATCAGAAATATACAAAGTGATAGCAGATGCATCTTCTTTTACAACAGCCCCATCTAGGTATCTTAACGGAAGTACAATCTTATCCGGATTACTTTCAGGTACTAAAGCATTGTCTGCAAGCTTATAATTAAATCCATCCACTAACATACTACCAGGCAAAGCGCTTTGCAGTATATGATGCAATTGCTGGCGGTCTATTTCCTCATATTGTCTATAACTCATTTTCTCCTACGCTTGTTGCCCGCAATAGCCGAAAATCCCAGCAAGTAGGCACCTACACAAGAAACTACACAAATGACAGCTGCGGTAATCATGCGGACGTTACATTAATATACATATTTTTCAAAATAGAAAGTGCTTGTGTATGCAATGCGCTATTACTATCCGCACAGAGATTGTCGTACACAGTTATATCGCATTCAGGATAAGCTCCTTTCAGCATTATAGCCGTTGCCAACACATCTCTACTCGTATTGAATCCACAAATTTCAATCTTCATATCCTCGTCCTGATATCCATACTCATAACTCCAAGCGTCGATAGAAGTCTGCAACCTAAGAGTATTAAGATAGTATTTTTCTAAAATAAAATGATTTTGCGTTTCGGAAAAAGCTTTATTAAACCTAGGTTCCAACTTCACACCGTCGGTATCAGCCATACAGTGCAAAACTGGTAAATGTTTTCCCAAATGCGTTTCCATGTAGTCGCTATAGTTCACATGCTTAACAGCTATGTACAGGGCATCTTCTTCCGAAGTATTATGAATAAAGCTACAAATATTATCCATTACCTTGAATGCTGCATTACATTTTAATGCCCCTGTAATAAAGTCATTTTGAACATTAACAAAAATCTTGATATTGAACATAAATCTTAAAAGGGGCAGTTTAATCACATGCCCGGGTGAATTGGTTATTTTTCCTGAGAAATCAAGTAATCCAGGCAAAGTTTGGCCATAGTCTCCGCCAGATTTTTTGAAGCTTGGTTATTGATTTTGAATGGGAAATGAGCCAGTATAGTTTTACCAAGAAGCGTGTCTACGATATAAAATTCAGAAGGATCTTTTTCGATAGCATAACGAGCAGATGTGGAAGGATTCGTACCTTGTGACGATCCGCTTACTTCGTTTTTTGCTTCTGGAGAAGTATTCTTTTTGAATCGATCTCGTTTAAGTTTAAGTTCTTCTTGATGTATATAGCTTCTAAGTTCGGCTGTCGTCCATTTTCCATTTACATATTTTTTATAAGTGGCCTCGATAAATGATTTACCAAATTTATGCCACTTATCTGATAAATATTTATAAATAGCAAATGGAATTTCTTTATCACGCTTTTCGTAAGGCCACAGCTTACAAGTTCTTACACACGCCGAAAGCCATTGTGTTCTACGCCCAAAATACTTTTCATAGTCGCGCAGAACAAATGCAGGCACTTCAGACTTATTGCAGCGAGGATCTTGCAAAATAGCATCCCCGACAGTCCACATAGACGAAGTTTTGTATTTTGCATACTTCGCTACAATAACATGTATACGTTCCTCAGTAAGCTTGCAATCTTCTGCAAACTTAATACCAATTTCAGTGAATTTAGTTTCGTTATTCATTAGTCTATAAATTGTTATGCTGTTAATACACAAAGCTCTTTAAAGCTTCATAATAAGTTTTCCAATACGGTGATAGAACCATGTGGTACAACCTGGGCGTCATGCGAGGAGATAATGTATGAGGAATGCGGGCATCCCTGTTAAGCTTTTCTACGCAAACTTCAAAACCACTTCTCTCCTTCACTGTTAAACACCTTAAGGTATCACTAAACCATTTAAACTGCGTTACAGTCATCATGTGTTTATAAGCAACGCCAACTAAGGGTAATAATTGCGACAACTGCTTTTTACTTTGGCATCCTATATTAGAGTTCTTTAGGAGCATACAAGACGCGCCTAATTTTCTAAACTCTGTAATATTCTCCTTTTTAAAATTGTATCGCATATTTAAGCACATTCCGTACAAATTATATATAACTTGTGCAGATAAAAGCTCTTTATCGGCAGTAACCTTAGGTAGTCTAATACCTAATTTAGTACATAATGTGCGCCAATCACGTTGACCGATCCGCAGATTAAGTTTTAAAAAGTCCCATTCATATTTATTCATATAAGAACCGTCTAATACCTTCGCTATACGTGGGGTCTGCCCAGCATAGTAGTAAGAATTACCTTTACTAGTAGGCGATATATATGCTAACCACGATGGATTTTCTTCTAGTATTTTATTCTTGGTAGATGCGTCCTGTCGTTTAAATATAGCCTCGGCTGCATACCAAAAATCAAATTTATCCATAAATAGTTCAAACTGTGTATCGTCACATTCGCATTCTGCGGAATATGAATCGACAATGCGAGATAATACACTGATATACTCCTCTGGAATGTTACTCAAAGGATGCAACCATTGTTTAAAACTTGCTTCCGGGATAGATAGTATGTCGCATATGTCTTTGTATTGTATGTTATTAATGCTCGCAAGTGCTGTCAATTTCCTCTTCAGCGTAGTCGGAGCATAAGTCTTCGCAACCATGATATTTGTCTTGTTTGTATTCTATAAATAGCCAAGCGGCTTTGTGTATATGTTCTGGAGATTCAGATAAGTCTTTTAAAACAAGCTCCTGCAAATATTCTGGCAGATACGAAGCAAATACTTCAGCATATGTTAGCAATGTTACGGAGTCATTTTCAACAATCCAATCCAGTAGTTCTTTTAGTTTACCAGGGTATCCGCATTCATTTTGATTAAGATGAATTATATGGGCCAGTGTCGACGTCAGGGCATCTGCGTAATTGCTATCTTCTTTTCGCAAATCTGCGCCAAAGTCCAGCAACAACTTTGTAAACCTAGCATCTTTAGCTAAATGTAGCGGTGTGTAATGAGCGCCGTCAGGCTCATTATATCCATAAGCATTAGGATCTGCGCCTAATTCCAGTAGCAATTTAGTTACTTCCAGGTTATCTTCTTTTATAGCGTAACCTAATGGAGTTTCATAAGTTATGGGATCTACGGAATCTAATTCTATATTATTAGACTCCATAAATGTGCATAACATGTCGGGTTGCTGTATCGCGATCGAGCATACCTTATTGTTCATAGTACTGTGTAGTGTGTTATTATGAGAGATAATAAAAAAGCAAAAACCCCCTGCATCAGATTAGCTGATACAGGGGGTTTAGCTGTTACCGTGAAAGGCCTCTCAACTCCTTTCAAAGCTTGTGTGCGCCTAGCAGGAACTGTCCTGCCGAAACGACCCCGCTACGATATAAAATATCTGTACGGGTACTAAACTCTTAGCTATTAATTTATTTAGTTTCGTTTCTAATTCCCTACTACGTTCGGGATAGTCTCGCAAGGATTCGAACCTTGTCAGAGGGAATCAAAATCCCTAGTGCTACCTTTACACCACGAGACTATTTGTACCCTTGGGTGCTAGAGCATCCGTTACGCCGGGGTACTCGGCGCATTTACATCGATGAAACTAATAAACCGCGACGCTTCCCAGCGTGACAATACAACCAGCATGGGGACTCGAACCCCACTCTTCGGGACGTTATTAAGTCTTGGGTTTCAGCCAAGACACCGATATGCCCAGTACATCAATCTGGTCACGCTTTCATTCTATTGATCAGATAGAATAAAAGCCCACACTTAACCCAATAGTGGTCAGGGGGTAGAGTATGCCGACTACCATAGCTCCGGATAATTTATAGTGTGCTTTTACACTAATGAAAAATTATTGCAATACAGCAGGGATGCTAAATATAGTCTGCTGAAGTTCATCTATTTTTAGACGATAGGCATCTAATTGAGCATCTTTATTATTTATAATAGTATTTAACTCTTTTATTCTAGCACAAAGTTCTTTGTTTTCTCTCTCCAAAGACTTAAGCTCATCTTCTGGGTCCATTATCATAGGCATAATAGATGCGGAGGGATTCGAACCCCCAACTCACAGAGCCTAGTTCTATTGCCTCTACCAATTGGGCCACGCATCCATAAAATGGGCAGAGGTGGACTCGAACCACCGGTGTTTCTTATGTGGGTGATTTACAGTCACCTGTCATCGCCGCTAGACATATCTACCCGTGTTAAAAAGCTCCAGGTCAGATTTGAACTGACGTGTCCCTTCCGGGATCCCGATTACAAATCGGGTGCAATCGACCTCTATGCGACTGGAGCAAAATGCTTCCGGGATATAGGTCCGACGCCATATCCCGGAAACTAGGTATTTGGTTGATTAATCCTGGATTCTACAGCTCCGACACTACCTTAAATGCCGTTAGTTGAGGTTATCGTCGAGTATTACATGCTGAACATCATATACCCTTTGCCTCCACGTCTTATATACCGGATCAACTTATCTAGCCCGAACCCGGTAATGTTATGAAAGGTAAACATTATGCCTCCTAGCTTAACCCCATCCAAGGTTTTTAATCCGCATACTTAGACTGAGCTAGGTAGATTCTAAGTACTTGTAGGACCAATCATCTTCCTACGGATTTTGCCTACCACGAACGGGATTCGAACCCGTACGCCCTTACAGGCGGGAGATTTTCTTACCACTCTATGTTTCCATAGCCGTATACATACGTTGTGGTCTGGACTATATCATCATCCGGTCTGGATGCGGCGTACATAGTCTCTGAACCTTCCTCATTTTACAGAGGCTCGGCTGCTGATTGGCCAATTTCCCATAGTTTTATAGCTTTCACGTTCGCTGTTTCCAGCCACGTTGTAGTCATGGGAACTATAAGGCTATTCCAGCAATTCTCGCCGTTTCCATTAATGCATTCCTGCATTAAGGCTCCTTGTGCATTTAGATGAAGTCTCCTGAGTCTACCGTTCCTCCATCGTGGCTTTATGGATAGGCGTGAAGGGACTCGAACCCTTGACTCTCCGGTTAAAAGCCGGGTACTCTACCAACTGAGTTACACACCCACTATTATACGACAAGCAAGGCTAGAACCTCTTGTCGGAGATTTGCAGACGCATGCATTACCAACTTGACTAGCTTGCTGCATAGTCGCAGGGGCAGGATTTGAACCTGCATCTTCCAGATCTGTTTTACGGCGCCCTGGATATTCTACCGTTGAACTACCCCACGAACACGCCAGGTAGGACTTGAACCTACAAAGACATTTCCAATTACCATAATTTTACGTCTCATGCTTAGAAGGCACGTTGGTTACTGGCGCATTAAAATAATAGGACCGACAGGATTCGAACCTGTAACCTAAGGATTATGAGTCCTCCGCTCTACCATTGAGCTACAATCCCTTTATAATTAATAAATTACGTTAAATGGAGCCAGAGAGATTCGAACTCTCGACCCATAGCTTGCAAAGCTACTACTCTACCGCTGAGCTATGACCCCAAAACTACGGCGAGGGATCTCCATCACCGTAGTTGCGCAGATACTCTCTGCACCACATTTAATTATTATCCATGAATTCGAAACGCTTCTTACCGTCGCATTACGATTAGCACGGGTGTGACTCGAACACACAGTCTTCCGCGTATGAAGCGGATGCTATAACCAATTTAGCTACCGTGCCGTAAATCCCCTATATTTAACCAGCCGGGGATGAGCTGTTTTCTATTGGTTTTCTATTGGTTGTCTATTGCTTGTACAATAGCTCTGGCAAGTTTATAGTGCCGCTTGTTGCAATCCGTACGTTGACATTTAAGAAGAGTCTCTGCTGCTAGTTTATATCTATTAAGTTGAGAAGTCCTACCAGACTTAATACCCTCTTCCGTATTAGCCAGCATGTCGCATAGCTTTACCACTAATACGTCAGGACTTAATGTGAGCATAGCTAGAACCATACATGCCGGCTTTCCTAGAGTTTTAATTTTGTTTTGTACATCATCTGTGGATGTATTTAACTCATTAAGCCAATCTTGCAACGCAGTTAAGATATAGTATTTATCAGGATTTTCCTGCTTCAGTTTATATAAAACTTCTCTGTCAACTTCTTCCAGTACATCATGCAGCCAAGCTACTGAAACCAGAATGCTATCCCCTCCAGTAGCCCGTCTTACTAAACGAGCTACTTCCTCTGGATGTTCTATATAAGGAGTAACTCCGTCTTCACGGAAATAACCTTTATGCAGTTCTATGGCAACAGACTCTGCCCATTTAATGATATCCCAGTAACCTTGCTTTATAGCAAGATCAAACATACGCTTTTTAAATGAATCGTAGCTCATATTGATACATATAGAAATACCCAGGACTGGAATCGAACCAGCGCTACTTGCTTGGAAGGCAAGAGTCCTACCATTAAACGACCTGGGCTAATTTATAACATAACTGTCAAAATTCTGAACATCCGTCTTTCGTTGGATGAAAGCCTTATAGGCTTATTTAATCGGAATAGTAGGATTCGAACCTACGACCTCCGGTACCCAAAACCGGCGCTCTACCAGGCTAAGCTATATTCCGCTTACATGGCTTAACTATATTGGAATTCTCTTTATTTGTCAACAAAAAATAGCCTCCCCAAGAAATTTTTCTCAGGGAGGCTATCCAACTTCATCTAACCAACAAATCTATTATACCTGTCAAAAACTCATTCCCGGGATAGCAGGTTGATGAGACTTACAAGTGCAGGATGCTTCTTCCTTATTATCTGTGATGATACATTCTGTAGTAAGCATTAGTCCTGCTACGGATGAAGAATTCTGTAATGCAACGCGAATTACTTTAGCAGGATCAATGACACCTGCAGTAAACATATTCACATACTGAGCTCTTGTGATATCATATCCCATATTGTCAGGCAGTTCCTTCACTTTCTCCACAATAAGTGCTGCTTCGCGTCCAGCATTAGTGACAAGCTGACGCAGAGGGGCTTCCATGGCACGTTTTACAATGGATGCACCGGTTGCCTCATCACCTTCTAGAGTAAGCTTTTCTACAGCCTTTTGAGCGCGAATGAGAGTGACGCCACCGCCTGGAACGATGCCTTCTTCTACGGCGGCTCTTGTAGCGTGGAGTGCGTCTTCCACACGATCCTTTTTCTCTTTCATTTCTGTCTCTGTAGCTGCACCAATCTTAAGAATGGCTACACCTCCGGAAAGCTTAGCGAGACGCTCTTGAAGCTTCTCTGTATCATATTCAGAAGTTGTTTCTGCAAGCTGACGTTTAATCTGAGCGATGCGCCCTGCAATTTCAGTTTCCAGACCACCACCTTCTACAATAACTGTGGTATCCTTTGTAGCAGATACTTTATACGCAGAACCGAAATCACTAGTCGTAACATCTTCTAGCTTTCGTCCAAGATCCTCAGAAATAAATGTGGCTCCTGTAAGTGCGGCAATATCTCTGAGAATTTCTTTTCTGCGCTCCCCAAATCCCGGGGCCTTGACAGCAACCGAACGAAGAGCTCCGCGAATATTATTTACGACCAGCGCAGATAAGGCTTCTCCTTCTACATCTTCTGCAATAATAAGAAGAGGACGATTCTTCTTAGATACTAATTCCAGGGCAGGTAGAATAGGACGAATGGCAGAGATTTTCTTTTCACAAATAAGAATCATCGGATTGTCCAATACAGCTTCCATTGTGTCTGCATTAGTTACAAAATAAGGAGATAAATATCCCTTATCGAACTGCATACCTTCCACGGTCTCTACATAGGTATCCAATCCTTTAGATTCTTCAACCGTGATAGTGCCATCTTTTCCAACCTTTTCCATCGCTTGCGCGATAATACTACCAATTTCTGCATCCCAGTTTGCAGACACTGTAGCTACCTGTTCAATTTCCTTTGTGGAATCTACAGGCTTAGAAATTTCCTTGATAGCATCTACTGCAGCTACAACTGCTTTGGCAATACCTCGCTGAATACTGATGGGATTGGCACCAGCAGTTACGTTACGAAGACCTTCTTTGAAAATGGCCTCCGTTAACACTGTACTCAAGGTGGTGGCGTCTCCAGCAATATCGTTAGTCTTACTAGCCACCTCTTTAATAAGCTGTGCGCCGATATTTTCCAAAGGATCTTCCAAAGCAATTTCCTTGGCTACAGATACGCCGTCTTTAGTAATGGTAGGAAACCCATATACTTTATCTAGTACGACGTTTCGTCCCGCAGGACCCATCGTGCTTTTTACTGCTTTTGCTGCCTTTACTACGCCCGTCAGAAGTTTCTGTCTGGCATCCTCGTCGAATGTTAATGTCTTGGCCATAGTCTTTGTCTGTAAGTCTTAATTTATAGAATAGCGATAATATCTCGCTCATGGATGATTGTGTACTCTTTACCTTCATGAGTTACTTCTGTACCACCATATTTGTTAATCAACACAGTATCTCCCGGAATTACTTCATAATCTTGTATGTCTCCTTGTTCGTTAACGAGATTGCCTGTACATACAACGGTGGCCTCTTGAGGCTTTTCTACAGAATTATCCGGGAGGTAGATTCCTCCTGCGGTTTTATTTTCTGCAGATTTACGTTCTACTAATACGCGTCTTCCTAGTGGTTTAATCATTATCTTCTATGTAATATTTGGTGAATGCTTCGAGTTTCATTACAATGTCGCCTACCTCCTCAATGCTATCCCTTTAGGGATAGCAAGCTATTAGGTTCCCATCTTTGTATAGATAAATATGGTAGCCAACGCCTGTGGATATAGTGTGACATTTTACTTCTATCTTGAACTCTGGCTTTTTCATAAGCGTGTTCATAGTATACGATAATTTTTGTTTATTGCAAACAAAAATTACAAAATTCATTACTCCGCTTTAAAAATTAAAGCGGAGTAGGAGGTAATGAGTTCTGTAATATGAATGAAATAGCCGTCATCAGTAGTAGTATTAATTTATACATGCGCGGTATAATATCATCAAACCTGCATCAATCAAGAATAATATTAAAAAAATTACCTCGCCCTGAAACCGTATCAGGACGAGGATTTTGATTTCGTTGCAAGAGTGATGAAACTCTCTGGGTTGGGCTCGAACCAACGACCTAATGATTAACAGTCATTTGCTCTTCCGCTGAGCTACCAGAGATTTGATTGCGGGAGTAGGATTCGAACCTACGACCTCCAGGTTATGAGCCTGGCTAGCTACCTGACTGCTAACATCCCGCGATTTCGTGAAATCAGTATAGCAATATTTGTATAATTGTCAACAATAAAATCAATTGTGTACAACTATATCCACAAAAACATCACCTTTATCTACAAGATGTAACAATCTAACCGATTCGACACCAATCAGCTTAGCTACAAATGATATCATGTTCCAGCCGTAACAAGTGCTAATCTTTCCGGTGGAAGACTTAGTGTAATCTCCTAGCTGTATAATCCCTTCCTGGGTCGCAAGCTCTAATGCAAAAGTCCCATCGCCTTTTTCTTTTGATTTGAGTGTTATTCTCATATTAACTTAAATAATTGTTAACTGTACTAAAAAGAATCCCGTGTAACGGGATTCTGAATATCAGCGGAATACCCGCTCTATAGCTCCCCATATACTAGGAAGCTCTCGGTCTACGAGGCCTGCCTGATTAGCAGCACCTCTAAGGATACCGCTAATTACAATAATTAAAGTGGCAAAGAACGCCATCCCTGCCAAAAACTCTTTAATCCCCATAAATCTAATCATGGTTATCAGAATCCACAAACCAAGAAGACCAGCTGTTGTAAATAGTATAATGTCCATATGAGAGAAAGCGGGTTAATACTACGCTCAATTATATATAGCTTAACTTAGACTATTTTTTCATAGCATGATATAGTATAATAAAGCCATGAAACTTTTTTGCATATCATTAGCAACACTAGCGCTGTCATCTTGTTCTCACATACCATTTGAACAACGAATGGCAGCAGCTGACTTAATCACATTCATCACCAATACTGTATTGGGTACGCGTCCTCAGGATAGAGCTCAGCAGCCTAGTTATTCATTTACTATAGAAGGTAAGGACTACTATCCCGATGATTCCGGGTATGTAGTCCTTCCTGTTATGAGTTACAATGGTAAATGATTACTTATTATCTTGCGCTTCAGTGAGGGTCATTTCTCCTGAAATGACTTTTCTCATATCTGCCATTTTGATTCCCAGTAACTGACAAATCTGCTTTTCAAAGGCCGGATTAGGCATAGGATGCTTTATAGATATTTTACCCCATTTGTTTAAAGCCACCATTCTAGGGTCGAATAAACCGCCTTCTATGTTTTCTAAAGTAGCGGTATCGATCATCTTTCCATTTAAAAGCTCCATGGGTTCTGCCTTAGCAAGATCTTTATCAGTAAATGGAGCTAAACGAAGTTTACCTTTGCCTAAATCACGAGCATTCAGCCCCGCCCCATTTAGCAAATAGCGGAATTTCTCCCATACGAATGGAGAACCAGGATCAGCTGGTTTGTAACCTTGTCGTACAGCTCTCCAGTAGTTAGCATTCTCCTGCCCTCGTATTGTGCTGCTATCTCTAAGCGTAGAATATCCTCCTTTGGCAATCAACGCTGTTGTTTCCAGACCGCCGATACGCTTGGCCTGAGCTGCCTCAGATCCTCCTTTAAGCGGTTGTAAGTTTGCGTCATAACTACCTTGACCTCGGGATGATTTTTTACTCGCCACGACGTGATGCAACTTTTGAATATAACCTATTCCGGTAGTTATAGGCTTTTCCAACTTTCTATTGGATACGGGATCAAATACTTCTTCAGTATCCGATAATCCATTCTCAGCTAAAAGTTTCTTTACATAATCCATTCTAGACGGATTAGCTTTATCAAAACCAGGAACTTTAATTGGCTTTCCAGTTTTAGCTGCTACTTTACCTAAAAGTAGCTCATATAGTGTTGCAGTATTAACGCGAGACGGTAGTGCTAAAGGATTTAAAAGCACTTCAAAAGGCTTTCCGTCCATAGATCTAAGCATTTGCTCATCTGGAAGAATCTTGGCTACAATTGATTTATTGCCATTTCGCAATATTTGTTTATCGCCTTCTACGAGAGGGCTCTCTGCAGTTATATAAACTTTTTTGCCGCTTTTACCATCCACTACATCCACAACCTTACCGGGGTATGGGTGATCCCATACCTCTGCTGCATCAGATCTTAAAGACTTGAGCGTCTTTCCTAGTTTACCTAGGTGTGACGCATTGGAAAACATAGTTTTTGGCCGGGTGGCCAATATGATTGGATCTCCTTCCCTCAATATAGTGCCTGGTTTAACCAAGCCTGAATCATCTAGGTTTGCTAGCTGATTTCTACTAAATTTAGTCGGAAATAATGAAGAATAGTGACTCTTACCAAACTTCGTATTATCATCCTTGTCTATTGCATGCTCGTAAGAATGTTCGCTCTTTAATCTGTTAGCAAAGGATCTACTGACAACAATAGCATCATCCATGGAATAACCTTTATACGGCACTAATGCTACACGTGCATTTACTCCCATGCTTAATGTGCCATTATCGTCCGTAAAATTAGAACCTGCCAGCAGCTGTCCTTTCTTCACTTTATCACCTACTTTTACTACAGGATTATTGTGAATAAAAGTTTTACGATTGAACTGAAAATTATTATAAAGACTTACATTCCTCTTTGTACCATCAGAATGCTTAATCGTTATAAAATCTGGTTCTACAGCTACGACTTCACCATCTTCTCCATCATTATACTTAGCGCCCACTCTTGCTCCGAATTTATTTTCGAAAGAATTTCCATCAGGATCCTCATCATCTAAGGCCTGTACTAATGGAGTTTCCCTGTTCACTAAAGGCATAGCTTGCTCTACGAAACGAGAAGCGTAGAATAGACGAGTAGATTGAGCATTACTTTGTAGAGGCACTACATTAGCACTCGTACTAAATAGCCGGGAAGCAGATGGCAGCTCGAACTCCACTTCGTCATCTGGAGCTTCCTGAATCTTACTGTCTTTAATAACGTTTACTACTTTTGGTTTGGCACTCATATGGAAGTATCAAATTCAGAACGGATTTGCGAATCCTTATCTTTAATCAGTATCTTTGTATTTGGTTGTAAGATGATGTGTTCGACATTCTGCCCTACTGTAAGAGAATTATCCAGAGAGTTAAATTTTAAAATTGTTGCATCTACTACTCCGTTATTAGTTCTTACGGAAGATTTGATGTCTACTGGACCGGAGTAATTGCCTAAATCAGCATTACTTCCAGATCCTGACGGAACGATTTTAGAAATGGCATCATCAATATATTTTTTAATCACGGCTGCAGAAGGTACCGCTCCTGTGTTATCGTCCATTGAAGTAGCTATACGCACCAGACCTTCTTTTTCAGAACTTGCGTAACCAATACCAAGATTATATCTAGCAGTTTGAATTTCTTCCTCAACAAGAGGCTGTAAACTTGATACTAGTAAAAATCTCGAATTCTCGGTAAAGTCATTCCAGTTAGATGTTATACGAGGAGTTTTACCCCATAGTCCGGCATAGTAAGAATAGAAACCTGTAGCATCACAACTTACAGAGTTAGGAGCGCCTTGGTCTGCAGGCGTACTTGGAGGAATTTGCTGAAATACTAACTGAGTATTTTGAAAGGCTGAAGCTGGTATTTTAACAGTTGCGCTATTGCTTACAGCTCCTACAAGGAATACTGATGGGTCTAGTGTGCCAGTAAATGTCGGAAGATTTACTATCTCTTTAATGGAAAGGTCTATCATATCACTTAGGTCTGTGCATATTAATAAGTAAGTCTACCATATTATTTTGCTGCTGCATCTGCGATCGCGTATTTAAATTACTTATAGCCTTAAGTTTTAAATCATCTTCTAATTTAGATTTGTAAGCTTGCCTAAGAGATTCATCGAAACTTGCACCAGCGGTAGCCGATCGCTTAGCTTCGCCTAGAGCAGTTTTAAAATATTTATAAGTATTAGTATCCATCTCCTGCCGAAGTATAACACGCCTAGATAAAGCATTCAAGCCCAGGCTATCCGCAAGTAGTATGTAAAATAAAAATAATTTCCCCGGAGGTATTACCTCCGGGGAAATAGTTATGCGCCTCGCGAAGGCTTTCTTTTGAAGCTTGCGCAATATCGCTCAAAGCTAAGGTCACCAGGAGTATAGAGCTTTACACTATGAGCTACAGGATCCAGATGTAATATACCGGCTAAATTATTCTCTTCGTCACATACTTCTACAAATGCAACATCAGGTACTTTAAATAGCTTTCCGTCTGTCGTCCTGACTTTGATTATTACTTCACTTATCATATCATGGTAATATAGCGGTGACACCTTCAAAAAGCAAGTCGCTAGGTACTGTGGCTGACGTTAAATCCAGTCGGTATTGGTCCGGTATAAGCTCCCAGCCATAAGTAGGCATGAATACACGATCATGATAACCTAAATAACCTGCCCAATATGTCAAAAAGCTATCAGGATAGATTAATAAGTTTCTTGCACGAAACATTATAGGCCACGCATCCTTGATACTTAACTGTCGTATTTCATATCCAGATGATATATTAATATTTTGGTATAGACCAGTAACTATCAATACTCTAATATCTGATTTTTTCTTACTTTCAGTGTTTATATCCAGTAAGTTGCTAATTGCCTTGTCTATATACGCTCCACACTTGTCTTCAGTCACACCAAAAGCTCCAAGCACACCAACTACCAAGTCATAATCAGATGCCAAATCATTATCGGAAACAAGTTTTAACACTCTATCCCTAAATAAAAACTTTGGCGCTAACCAACGTGCGTGCTGAAAACTAGTGCAAGTTCTGTAATAACTATCAAAGGTTACAGTGTAATCATCTGAGGAATCCTGTACAGTAGTAGCCACCTCACTGAAAATGTCTTTACTGTCACTGGACGCTCCATCTAATATAATTTTAGAAGGTACAGTCCCCATTACGGTCATATAGGCTGATATCTGAAATAAGCTCTGACCTATATTACGACCTACTCTTATAGACGTAAACTTAGTACTACTTTCCATCTTCGGCAGCCGTTTGAATAATTTTATTTATAATAGCCGTGATTGATGAAGGTGTAGATAACTTCAGCTTAGGACCGACCCTAGACACAAGAGACGATACGATAGTCGCAGGGATACTAATGGTAACTGTTACACTATCCATTACAGAAATAATTTTTGGCTCGGCTTTTGCCTTGCTAGGAACAGCTTTGGCATGAATAACTTTGGTAGACTCTACCACCGCAGTATTCAATGTTTCAGCTTCTTTTGCTTTAGGTTTTCTTCCCATAAAATAACTTTAATTAGCATCCTGTAATTCTTTCAGTCGGGCGTTAGCAGCTTCTGCAGCTATGCTAGAGCTAAAGACGAGACTATTAAGCACTTCACTTATCGCCAGGTAAATCATTTGTGTGACTATTCCTAATCCTAATCCTGTTACACTGAGAATCTTAGTATATCTAGCATAATCAGGAGAATTATAGTGCATAAATCCTGCTACGATAAGCATAATACCTACAATGAGGTACATTACCATTTGCAGATTGCTTAATTTACGCTTAGCTCTTTTGTAGTGATCAACCTGTTTGTCAAATACACGATACAGTATAAATAGCTCAGATTTCCAAATGGTTTTATTTAAAAATTCTACCCATTTATTTAATGCCATAGTGTCCTTGTTAGACTCTGTGGTTTCTGTGATGGTCGAAGTATTTTTTAACTTTTTGTATTTCTTCTTCATTATATGGTTCTACTATGTTTGGTTTTGTCTTATTAAATCCCCCGAACTCCATGAATACGTCTCTAAACGCAGCAAAGAACCGGGAGGAAAGCTGGTCTAAAGTGAGTGTTTCTAAGGCAGATTCCTTTATATTGTGCGCGGAAAGGTATAGATCCTGCGATAGTTGTGCCAGTGCATTGAAATTAATTCTACACATTCCTAGATATATAGGGTTAGATACGCCGGGAATATGAATACGATGCGAATGCAGGCTTCTCACTAATAAATTTAATTTGTCTGAAAATTTTTTATAAGGCGCTAATGTTTCTATACAGACCTTTTGCAAACTCTGTATTTCCTTTAAATAGTATAAAGAAATTTTATTATTATTCCATGCTTGCTCTCCAATATCTACCAGACCTTCATAAATTGCTTCAAAGTTAGCTGAATAAGGTATGGGTATGTGTACCGGGAGCTCGCGCTGGTATTTTTGTGTCGTAGGAATTGTAGCATACAGACTGATAGCTGCTAGCTCTTCCAGACGAAATCTGTCTGAATGGGTTATTGTGTCCATAAATATGTATTAACTGGGCGTTACTAAAGTAGGAACCGATCTCAAAATTGGTTCCTATTTAGGGGTATAAAGTTCCTATATATAAATTAAGCCTACATGTTTCATATGTAGTTATATTTATTATTTTAATTAAGGATATATTAATTTGATTAAATTTGCATATTTGGCAAATTCATCGTTTGCATATTATAATATAATTCGCAAAAAATATATAAAAGTTAACGAAATATATAAATTTACTGTATATCCCACAAATTGAACTGGTTACGCTTACAAAGGATTATTGCAGGTTTATTGAGTTCTACACCTATATCGGTTGGAAAAGCAAATGCAATCCGGGTACTGTGTGACGGGTTTTCGTCCTCCTTCTACACCTTTGAGACAACCTGTTTTCAAGAAAATTAAAACTCTTGGTGTGTAGAGAATCGATTTTGACTAAATTTTCTATAATCAATTTGTTATAAGGAGTTTACAAGATACTTGAAAAACTCAATATTTCAAAACCCCAAAAAGTCGTAACTCGTTAACGGCATGAGGCTAAGAAAAATGCCATTTTCAAAACCCTTTAAAAATCAACGAGTTACGAAAATCAAGCTTTCAAACCGGGTCGCGCGTACGCGC
>JAEIGA010000187.1_pt1 | contig 87360 bp, 118 predicted proteins | sample 9270691 | NCBI WGS metagenome assembly JAEIGA01 (sample SAMN17057246, study PRJNA624740) | gut metagenome | biome: biome; isolation source: fecal sample | host: Bos grunniens | place: China: Xizang | collected 2019 | reverse complement strand
TAAAGCCATCTCTCTTACACCTACGTTAATGTAGATGTAAGGAGAATGTGAATAGGCTTGCTTCGGTTGTTCTTTTGTGTAGTTCATAATTTTTTGTTTTGTCATTCTTGTTCGACATAGTTTGCTTGAAGGTATTAGATGGCTATCATTGGGCGGACATACCAATAAGAATTTTTATATGAAGCAAATCCACTTGAATAATTAGACATATTATAAAATATGATTTGATAATTAACATAACCTGCTTCGGTACTACTAAAATAAACACTTTCTGTTATATTTTTAAATTCCGAATGCTTATAAAATGCACTTTTGTATTTCCAATATGCTAATCTTGCAAGTAATCCACTTGAAGGTAAAAACCAATTATGTTTTTTGTATTTGCTTGCCAATATCTCCTTATTGCCAACTTTAGGTTCATAGGCATAACAAGCAGATGCTGCTGGATAATATAATTGTCTCCATCGTACAGGATTAGTTGTATCTAAATATTCATCATTCATTTTAGTTACGAGAGCATCCATTAACCTACACAAACTTTCCAATTCTGTATATAACCCATCTGGACTACTTTGAGGTATTCTTAATTCTAATTTAAAATCATCTGTTTCAAGTGGTGCTATTTGATTATTTATACCAATATTCCTTTGCTTAATAATCTTTAAGGTTTTTGCGTACCCACTATTTACAACATCTCCTTCTTTATACCCTTCGCCTGCAAGTTCTGCAAGTTCTTGCGTTAGTGTTCTGTTGTTTATTTGTTCAATAGTTTCGTAATTGCTTGTCAATCCATCTCCTTGAGCTTCATCTTGCTTGAAAACTTTAAATCCATCATTAAGAATACCCTCTTCGCTTACTTCATCCCTCATAGAGTCATCTGAAATTTTACTACTGCCGTTATATTTCGATATTTGAGAAATATCTTTTATTTTATAAAACTCCGTGTCGTTTAAAATTATGCTACCTGTGGATTTATTTATAACTGATAATGGTTGTTTGATAGTGTTATCTCCTTCAATAATATCAACATACACTGAATTTTTATAGGTAATTTCAGGGTTGTCTGAAAAAGTCGCCCCCCAGCACCAATCCACATAAGATGTATTTATTCCAATAGAGTTTACATCTTCCAATGCAACCCCAATAGCCTTATGTTTAAATTTACTTGGGTCTAATGCACCACGACCATCACCCACATATAGTGGTTCGCCATTTGCATCAACTGGGGCTTTATATATACAAATTGCAATAGGAGTTTTTTCTCCATCGTATTCATCAACCGAACAATAAGTGCCATCATACAATACATAGTCGAATAGTTGAATTTCTCTCTTATATAAATTGATAGTTTTCTCAAGCACAACCTCCGTAACCTCACTACCAACAAAAGTGTGCAATGTAGCACGAATAATCGCAGTATCGGGTATGTCGGGTAAAGTAGTAGGGTCAACATAAAGCAAACCACTCTTTTCGTTGATGCTTACAATAGTGCTTGCGTTGTTAGGCTTTTGTGCAATAGTCCATACTATCTTACTAAAGTTATTATTGTAACTATTAGTCGGCTCTACACTAAACTGATATTCATAGTTGCCATCGTTATAGAAATTACCTTTGACTTTACCACCACTCCAATAAGAGAGAGTATAAGTAAGTTTAAGTCCACCAAAGTCCTCTGCATCCTCAAAGTCAACATTACCCCATCGTTGATTGATAATGTTCTTGCGCTCAAAAGTAACCACATTAGTGTATGCGTTAGGTTCATAAAGCGAAATCTTACCCGTAATGCGAGTATTTTGCGCTTTCTGCACTTCTGTGTACCACATAAACATATCAATGGTTACATTAGTCCAATCAATATTAAGGTAGGTAGATTGGATTTGTGCATTGGTATCTTTAAGCGCAGTATAAACATTTTGTGCGATTGCTTGTGAGTTGAGTGAACCTGCTCTACGAGTGTCAACATAGATGTCGGTAAGTGCGCCATAACCCTCAAATGTAACCTCTTCCAAGTTTGGTTGGTTGTCAATACGAATGCTTGTAAGGGTAGCAGGTAGGTGTAATATACGGAGCGCATCGCTATTAGGTAGAGTAACTGTTGTGAGAGATGTGCCACGCAAGTCAACCTCACGCAAACGGATTAGTTTAGAGAGGTCTAAAGCACCAACGAGAGTAGAGATACCATTAAGGTCAAGTTTTTCGAGATTTCGTGCCGTAATTTGCATTGATGTAGGTCGGAACTCTGGTGTTTGAGCCGATGCAATAAACTCGGTCAATCGTTCACCAGCGAGCAAGAAACCTTCGCCAACTGACTTATCACCCCAAGTGCCGATGTTACGATATTTCTTGATGTCAAGAATACGAATGTTGGTGTTACCATCGGACTTCAATGTAGGGAAATTGAATGTATCTCCTGCCTTAACACGAACACCACTCCATATAGCACTATCACCAATACCGATGCTTGGGTACATCCATTTATGTGGAGTTAATCTAAAATTATATGTCGGTGATTGACCATTGAGAGTAACAATAGAACGGAATGTCAAAGCACCTGCTTGCTCACCACTCCCGTATTGTCCGTAACTTGCATAAGATGAAATAAAGTCAAGTCGGTTTTTAATCCATTCTTTTTCGGCTTCCAACAAGTTACCAAGTGATTGTGGCAATGGCAATGTATTAGGATTGTAACGACCATCGTTGACTGCTATGGCTGCTTCTTCATACAACAAACGAGCAGTTTCGTTGAACGCAGTAGCAGGGAAATACTCTTGAATACTTGTGAAATATTTCTCAAAGCAACCCATAAGAGTACCACCACCAAGATTAGACATAGTAGATAGCATATTCTTGGTCATTGTGCGCAACTCGGTAGGGAATGCTCGTTGTGCAAGATTGTAGAGTGCGTTGCGAGTTGATGTCCAATAGTATTCTCCAATCTCGTTTTTGTCAAACACCTCAATAAAGTAAGGTTTAGTTTTCTTACCTACGTTGTTGTTGAGGAAAATAGTATCCAAGTCATCTTGCAAAAACATAATCTTGCTTGTGCTTTTCACTTTGTATAGGTAAGTATTCTTACCTCTATTGTCCGTACCACACACGATAAGCAAGAATGCCATAGTAAACAAAAGGTCATCAACATTGAAATATTCGCCAATACCTTGTTGGAATAATTCAACACGTTTTTTGATGAACTTATTGTTGATTGCATCCCAATCAACCTCGCTACTATTGATGATGTTGCCACATTGTTGGTTAAGGTTAAGCACTACTCGTTCAATACCTGCGTTCACCCATCGTTCATCTACCTCATCGTAACGGAATAGGTCGAATTTAGCAGCATTGCTATCTGCAGTAGTAACCCAATAATCGTGGTCTTTATTTACATTCTTATCGGCTATGAGTTGAGTGTAACTACCAACATAAGGTAGAATATCATCGTGCAATAAATACACGAAATTAAAGGCTGTTTGGAAGTCTTGCCAAAGGTTACCACTACCCATAGAGAGTTCCCAATTGTCAAGACCATTGTATTTAACTATCTCATCGGTCTTGATGTTTCCTTCGATGTGGCTATCCCAAGGCACCCTATGCATCACCATAGGCATATTGTTGTCGCAACCTTCAAGCATTGTGTAGTCGGGAAATACTTTTTTGTTGTAGCCAAATGTAGGTTTATCTCCCTTGCCTGCTCCCCAAGTATAAAGACCATAGAATACTGGCTCACTTGATGCGTTCTCTTGAACGAACATCATAAATGCTTTTTGTTTTACTGCGACACGACAATCGGCATAACCTTTTTCGGTATTAGTAAAGTCTTGACCACCTTCGGTAAGAGTAATATCGTTGTTACCTATGATTTGTTTCCATACATCGTTATAGAGTGCAGTTGCACCCATCTTGTGTGATTGCATAGATGATGCCCAATTGAGTTTACCATCCAAACGAGTAGCAAACGGAACACCATCCTCCAATTGATACATACCCTCGTATGTTTCGCCATTCTCGTTGACAAAGTAACCATCATCGTCAAATTGAATACGTTGGTTCCACTTCCAATAAGACATTGCCGATGTACCTTGACCTTTGGTGTTCATATTGTAGAACGAGCCTGAGTGCGCTTTATCTCCTACAATGATAACATCCATATCTCCGTATTGCAATTGGTCTTTGTCATCACCATACGTTGCCAAACGAGCATTGCCAACTGTGCGAGCATTAGGTTTCCAAAGCATAGTGTTGTATTTCACTTTTGCTTTTTCGTAGTTGATAAGACCATTGACAACAATATCATTTGCTTCTCTAAAAGCAACTTTTTCTACCGATGATGAGAGTGATGCTACATAGTCTTGTTGTACATCATTGCTTGAAAGTGCCGACTTATAGATACGAATACCATAGATGTCAATTTCGGCTTGTGATGCTCCGATACGAATACCTTGTGATGTTCTTTCGCCATCCAACAATTGAACAAATGTATCGGTAGTAGCATAGTCTATCTCACGATTGATGCAACCATTTACGAATATACGAATGTAGTTGATACCACTGTTAGCAAGATTGTACACAATATTTACTGCGATGTGTGTTCTTACTCCCTCTTGCCACATAATATCTTGGTCAAGTCGTACTTGTTTATTCGCAGTCATAAAGCAACCCTCCATTGGTCTAAACTCCATACCATAGTGTTTAGTTGGGTCGGTAACGGAATAAGTACACATACGGATAATAGGCTCTACTTCGTTCACTACATTGCGTGTAGCAATATCAAATTCAATAGTGAGTGAGTTGGTATTATTGCCACTCATAAATCCACTAAATGCTTCGTAGTCTATGTCAAGTGATGCTCCTGCCAATACACGCAAACATTTTACTCCACTCTCATCGGTAGTCCAACCATCATTAGAAAAACCAAAGTTAGTGAATGTAGCAGACACTTCTTGGTTGTTTGCCACATTGATAATTCTATCGGGATGTGCTTCGTCATTGGTGCGTAGTTTTGGGTTCATAATAAAATCTGCACCAGCGGTAGGAGAGAAATTCTGCGAGTTGTCAATACCGAATACAAGTTCTTTGAGTATAGAGTTATCGGCATTATTTATGATGTCTAAACGAGCAGAGAATGTTTGTAGAGTCTCCTCTATCTCAATCATATTCTCAAACGCATATTGTACACCCTCTTGAACTTCGCCCATAGCAAATTCTGCATACACTTTATTTCGGTTGTAGTCGTACAAACGGAATGTGATGTCAAGTATCTCGTCTTTCGGATTGTAAACTGCGTAACGGAATAGCAACTGATTAGTCCAGTTAATAAGTGTTTTTTGTGTATCTTGGAGCATTACCGATGGTGTAGCACTTGCTTCATCAAGCACAATCAACAATTCGTTTTTGATATGCTCGCTTTCAATAGTATTACTATCTGCGGTAACCGACAACCAAGCCTCAATAGTGTGTACTCCTTGTGTGCATATTGGGTTTAATTCATCTTCTGCGTCTTGAATGTTTACTGAATATGGTGTTTGAATGTATGTTGCCTCGCCTATTTCATAAGTGAAAGAACGACTACCATCAATGAGCAAGTGTAGTTTCTTGTTCGCTACTGAACCTTGAATGTAGTACGATAGTGGCAACATTGGAGTTGTGATTGCATTTTGCCATTGCCCTGCAAACTCTACATTAAATTCGGTCTTGGTTACATTGAGAACGATTGCGGTAGTTGTAAGTTCCGACTCTACACCTTTCACAACTAATCTTACTTGTTGTGTACCATTAGCACAATAGTCGGTAATGTTTACATCGGTAAACGATGTGCTTTCTTTAGGGAGAGAGTTAATTTTTACCTCGCCTTTCTTTTGCCAATCGTAACTTTCATTCAAACGAGTGTAGATTGACAATACACCAGTTTCATTGGTATCGGTTTGGCTTTGGTCAATAGGGTTGTAGAGTACCGATGTAAATCGCACTTTCACTACTACATTGTTGTCGGTAGAAATAATTGTGCTACCACTACCATTAACGAGAGAAACAACATACGATGTCGCAGTTGCTTCTTGTGCTGGCAAACTTACATTAGTAAGAATAAGACTTGCATCTTGGCTCTCTTGCCATTGTTCAAAAGTTGCTTGATTTGCGAACCCGAAAATATGGTACAAGTTATCATCTTGCTTGTTAGGTGTGCGATAAAGGAAACCGATTTTGTCTTTAATTTGACTTGGGTCGGTCTCTTGTAATTCAATTATAGCAGCGACAAGTTTGTTCCATTCCTCTGCTTTGGCTTTACCTTTGTCGTTTTGTCCTTTGTTTTCGACTTTTCCGCCTAAATTGTTAATATCTATCATAATTTACAAATTAAAAAATTATCGGGAAGTTATATGGAAAGAAACCATTTTCATCTTTTTGTGCGATAAGGAACGTTCCGATGTAGAATTTCACCAAATCGTCATTTTCAACAATAAGGTATATGGTTTTTCTATTTTTATTTGATTTATCGTATTCCTCTTGCGTTATTATTTGAACATTACCACCACTAACAAAAGAACTCTCAAAGAATACTTGTATCTCTGGGTGTTTTTTAAGGTAGAAATTGACATCTTGTTTTTCAAATGTTGCTTGAATTTTCTCGTTTTCTAACTTAAATGTAGGCTCAGATTTATTTATGAGGCTTACGACAATATCTTGGTCTTTGAGTGTTACATTTTTCATAAGTCAATAATATTTTTAGACATAGAGCATTCTACTGTGAAAACATTTTTCTTGGGGTAAATACTTATATCATCATTTGCGTCTTTGATAAGTATTTCCATATTATACACCCCTTCCTCCATTTCAAGAGTATTACTATGTGTTATTTTACCTATGCGCATATTTGGTATTTCTACTCCATCGTCATCATAGGCATTTTCTAATTGTGCAGTTACCATAGCGGATGGCACATTACATTTTGCTTGCAAGTAAACTACCACTTTTATAGTTTTTGCAGAGTCAAGGTTAATTTCATCATTACCTTGAATTGTAAATTTAATATCTTCTCCTTGTTGAGCCATAATTATTTATCGTTTAATGTTTCCTAATTTGTCTGCTAAGTTCTCGGTGTAAAACCAGTAGTAGTCTTTGTTGGTGTATTGGCATACGCAATTCCAAATAAGACTTGGTAAGCCGATTATAGGCAAATAAAGCCAACCTAAATACATACTTTGTTTACAATGACCATACTCGTGCATAATAGTGTCATCACTAAAGTCCTCGCTAACTATGATATATTTGCCCAAACTTACACCTTCAAGAAATTTTGTAGGTATAGTATAGACACATACCTCGTTCCAACCCATAGTCAAAGTTATTGCATTACTTATGCCATAGTAAAAAATCAAGTTGATGTTCAACCACAATATACCAAGTAGGTTTTGTGGCAATTGCCATAGGAATAGGAAGATACCCTTCCAATATTCCCATAGCATTAGTAAAAATTGTTTTGCCATAATTATTCTCCTTTATTATTACATTTGTTACAATCAATAGTGCTAATGATTATACAATCACTCGCCTTTTCAATCAACGGACACTTGTAACCTAAGTTAATTGCGTCTTTAAGGTTTTCATTTTCATCTTGTAACGCATCGTATTTTTCCTTAAAGAATTGTTTGTACTTAGCAACTTCTTCTTTATATTCTCTAAATTCTTTTCTTACGAGTTCACGTTCCTCTCTTTCTTCCTCTAATAGCGAGTGGTAGTTTTCGATGTCAATTTTATCTTTATTCGGCTTTGCGTTGTAAATCGCAATAATAGCCGTTGTAACACCACCAATACCACCTACGCTACCTATGACTATACTTAATATATTGTACCATTCCATAGTTATTTTGTTTTAGATTGTTTGTTATTCAATTGGTAGATTTAAATCGTAAAATTGCTCCTTAGTGATTTTATTTTCCTCTGTAAGTAAATCGGAAAGTGGAAGCCCTACCATCTCGAAAGTTTCTTCTATCGTAAGAAAATTACCCTTATCATCTGAAATTTTCACTTTCGTATTAATAGCAATAAAACTTGGAGATAATTTTTGATACATAAATGAGGAACTTGTGTTAACCATCCAAGAATTAGTATAACCAATACCTTTTGCTAATAATGATGTCATAACAATAAGAGAGTGATATTCTTGAGGGACATTTCGTATGTCGTAATATTCCAATACATCTTCTATATTTCCTCCTCCATTACCACCACTACCAAGAGTATCAAACACCTCTTTGGTCATTTGTACATTTATAATTTCGTTATTTTCCATAGTATTATTCCTCCTTATTATTATTATTTGCGTTATTATTACTTTGTTGTAACTCTAATTGTTGCTTTTGTTGTTCTAATGCCTTTCTTTCGGCTTCTTCGGCTTGCTTTTGCACTCGTACCTTTTCATCGGGTTTACTCAATGTGTTTATTTCAATAGCCGTTTCCTCCGACAATATATTAGCATTTTTCAACATCGCTACCATTTGGTTATATTCGTAGTCATTCAATGGTCGCCATACTTTGAATTTAGCATTGATGCGTAAATCTTGAAATTCGGTTATTGCCGTTGCGTGTTTTCCGCTATTAACCAATTCTTTCGCTAAACCATACTTGAATAAGCGTGCCATTTTATCGGCTACATTTTGCCAATCAATAACATTTTGTAATGCCAACTCGTTATCTTGACTTTGTGTGAGTTGCACCGCAATACCACTAACATCACCTGACATCTTAATGTCTTTTGGCAAGATAAATGTTGTTGATGAACCAAGTTGAATACTCTCTAACATCATATTCAATGTGTCAATTGTTCCTTGTGGTGTAGGTGGTGTAAGGAATTTTGCATCGCCACTACCCTCAATTGAACTATCTTGCAAGACGATACTACCAGCAATCTTTTTAGCGTTGTCCTTGAATTTACCTTTAACATAAAGAATACCCCAACCCCATCTCTTTTGAATAACTGTAAATACGTTATATAACTCCTCAAAACTTTCGATGATTGGTTGTACGTTATTCCAAGCAACATCGCCACGCTTAGTAATCAAAGGTATTTCATCAAAGCCGTGTTCTTGTGGTGTGTGTCGTCTCCAACCTTTTTGTTCACCATCAATGCCATCGCTTGCGTCATAAGTAATACGATAAAGGTATTTGTCGTCATAACTATCAATAGTCTCAATGCCATAGTTATCTACGTACCATACACTCTCTAATATTCTATCCCCATTATCGTCATTGTGAGGACATAGAACATAGTCTGGGTACGACAAAATACGACTTTTAATCTTTCCGTCTTTATCGAAATAATACAACAAGCCTACATCACCACAACTTTTTTGAATATCTACCATTTTATACTTCATTCCGTCTTGGTTACGTAAATCCCAATATTGTTTGAAGGTGATAAAATTGCGTTGTTGTGTCTCCGTAGGCTCAATATCCATAAGCGTAAACTGCATTGGATTGGCTGCAAGGTGCATCACTTGCTTGTTCTTGATACACATTTGTATCGGAATAGACATTCTATAAGTATTGATTTCTTGGTACATTCCATTATTCAACTTTTGGTGAATTGATGGAATATTCTCATCGAACAATACCTTATGACTATTCGGGTCTAACTCTCTTAAAAAGTCCTCTTGCGTAATCTCTCTTTTCTTGAAATTAGGCAATGTAGCCGTTCTAAGTGAATTAGGATTGACCTCATCGTTAGAATAACCATCACTACCCCAACTATAAGAACCTCTCGTAAAAGGCTTTTTCATCTTTAGTTTGTCGGGGTTGTTTAGCAATTCCTCAATTTGTTCTCTGTAATTCATTACTATTTCTCTACTAAGTTATACATTTTAATTGCCTCTTCTTTTGTAATTGGCTTTCTTGATACCTCTCTACCACAACTTGGGCAAATAGCATCGTATTTAGCATTTACGATAATTACTTGGTCTTTTTGCTCGTCTGAAACATTAAATTGATTGTTAAGTTTAACACGTAGGTCGGCTTGAATTTTTAATGCGTCTTTTACGTCTATCTCGTTTTTTTCTAATGCTGCCTGTGTCGCCTTAATCAAATTTATCATTTCATTCTTGTTCTCATCGAATGATAAATCCTCATACTTTTTACCTTTGTTGCTTTTAGAGAAATTCTGTTCTATATATATTTTCAAGAATTGAATAGCATTTGTTTGTTGATATGTTTCGCAATAGTCTGGATTAAAATTACCGTCTTTCCCAAACAAACACTTATATGCTATATTCGCATCTTCAAAATGTTGAGTTAGTATAACAAAAGATATATCTCTTGTTGTGATATTATATCCGACCGCTTTGCAGTCGTCAATACATTTTTTTATTTCTTCGTTATTTATCATAATCTATGCCCAAAAACCTTCGTCATATATATCAATATCACCATTCTTATCATCATCATCATTATCCATAAAACCAGCAGTTCTTTCCAACTCCTCGCCATACGGATAGTCCAGACACGCAAAAAATCTCATTGCACAAGGGTCAAGCAAGTCCATTGACCTATCTTTACCTAATTTAGCATTCATTTCTTTCTTAGACATCAATGCTTTTTTACCACTTGGCATATCCTTGAAACGAACTACGGAACATTCTTCCATAAATTCCGCCTGTATAGTGATATTTTCTTTGAGTTTTTGGTGTTCATATATCTTGTTGGCTATTCTATCATCAAACGATAAATAGCCACGTTTAATAGCCTCTACGAGCCTTAAATAGCACTCTGCTTTCAAATTGTATGCTGCTCTACCATACAACCCTATCGGTTGTCTATACGATACGAAAGGTATAGCATCTGGAATATAGTCGTTGATATATGTACCACGAATAGCATCATATATAATATGTGAGTCGGCAATATTGTGGTCTGCTGCAAACATCTGCAATCTTTCTGCATTCATTCGTGGTGTTGTTTGTCCTAAAATCAATATATCCTCTATATGAAAGCCATTCCACGCTATTGCTAAAAAGTTATCCGTACCTGTGTCTGCTAAGTCGCAAGTAACCCATTTGTCGCCATTTCGTTGTGGGTCGTTCATAAACACCTCGTTAGCAACATCTGATGGAATTGGAGCATTTTCATCTTCACTCGGTGATACATTCCAGTTACCTTCCAATAATTGTTGAGCATTTCTACCACCCATTACGGCTACCGAACCAGCATATCCTTTGTTGTTGCTAATAGAGGCTTTGTTCTCCGACATTTTACCTAAATAAAACGTAAATGATTTAATTAAGTCCTCGTATGTAGCAGTACCAGTTGAGCCATTGATTTTTGCCAAAGTTCTATCAATAGTAACTTTACATCTTTGATAAACCTCTTTTTTCGTATCTCCCCAAACTACATCATTAACAGTCTCACCATTCATAAAGAAATAACGAACCACACCCTCCCTCTCTGGCATAATAAAACCATCTGCACCAATATACCAATCTAAGAATTTACGTAACCAATGATTTCTATCTGGGTTGGTTGTCATACGAACTTTACCAGTCCAAGCAGCAGTACCACGATTACGAGTGTAGATAGCAGAAAAACATTCCCAAGTAAAACCAGTACCCTCGTCAAAGTAAATAAAGTCATACTGACGACCTTTAAAACGCTGTAATACTTTTTCTCTTGACTGGTCGGCAACGTGAGTTATATCTATCCTTGCACCACTCTCTTTAAATGTTACTTTAGGCTCACCGCTTTCTACTGTTTCTATTGAATCTCCATATATTTCCTTAAAGGTATCTATAATACCACCACTTGCCTTAGCATCTCCTAAGTTATTACGTAGGAAAAGTCCTCTAAATCTACTATCTTTTGATGGTTCTGCTACACTCAAAGCTGCTGCAAAAGTTTTTCCGCAATTGCAAGTTATAACATAATTGTTAGTAAGATATAAATGTTCGTTATCATCTACATTGATACAATAGCAATGTTTTTCTCCTATATATTTGTAACTTTTAATGCCTAACATTACGGCATTTCGACCAAGTCTATTATCTTTTGCTTTATCCTTTTTCCTTTGTAGCCAAAAGAAATCTTTATCATTCCACAAGCGACAAGTAATAGTGTATGACTCTTTGCAGTTATAAAGTTTACCTTTTATAGTACCTTGATATGCCTTTCTTGTAGAAAAACTTGCAATGCCACCGAGTGAGTGAACTAAAGATATGACATCATCTCTCAATTGTGGACTTACTGTAACAAAACTAACTCTTGAATATCCAGAATTGTCTTGACAACAACCATCACTATCCAACAAACCACGCAACAACTCAAATCTATCATTTACACTTGCGCTCATATATATATTAGGTATTCTTTTATTGTACGATACCATACCATATATGCCAGCATCTTTTATTAGTTGTCTAAAACCTTCTCCTCTAAATTCATAGTGCGATGCTTTATCTTGTTGGTATGATTTTACAAGCGAATAACCCAATCCTCTAATATGGTCAATTACTTCCTCATCAGCAGAACTTACATACATACAATGTGCTTTGTCAGAAACACAACCGTTTCCTAATAGATAGCCTACTAAATAAGGATGCAATGGTAAAATTTCATTACTCACTAAATTTACTGGTTCAGTTAATGGTATTCTTAGTCTATTTACTTTTACTTTTCTTTTGCTTTCCTCTTTATTGATATATTCAATAATTTGTTCAGAAGTCATTTCTACAAAAGCCCCATAATGTTTTTTTACCAACCAGTTATGAGATAATGCCGAAGCAACAACTCTGTTGTCTGATAAAGTAAATTCTACACAAGGTAACACTCCTTTATCAAGAATAAAGTTTACCTTTTGAGTACCACCCTTTGTATTGCAAATAATATCACCAGATTTCAATTCTGATATTTTAACGAATCCATTAGGAGTTGCAACCAAAGCATCTTCGGGTTGTGGATTTAATACACCTCCAGATACAGAGAAATCAACATTTGTCCTTACGAATTTTTCTTGAAATCCTGCTTGTGGTCGTATTATCTTAGTTTGCTCTGCCATACATTATATATTTTATGCAAAAGTACAACATATTTATTATATGTGCAACTAAAAAACACTAAAGTTATTTCGATACGAAATAACTATATACGAAAAAATTTGGTAGATTTTCTATAATGTTGTAATTTTGTGCGTGAATTACTATAAACAAACACAATATATATGAAATTTACTAAAGACGAAGCCTACAAAGAACTTGTAGCAAAGATGACGGCAAAAGGAGAAAAACTCAATTTGTCGGAACGTAGCGTAAATGAGCAATTAGAAACACTAATCTCATTGATTGCGAATGAGGAAATGGAATTGACCGATTTTGTTGAAAAGGTTTTACCCGTAGTAAAAACAACTGATGCGAATGTACGCAATGATGTTTCAAAAGGTATTAAGGACTACACGGACAAAAATCCTTACAAAACAGATGACACTCAAAAACAAACTCCTCCTAAAGAGCCTGATACTAAAACCGACTTTGAGAAGCGTTTAGAGGCATTAGAGAAACGAAACCAAGAGTTAGAACTTAAAGCACTCACCGAAACAAAGAAAGCAAACCTACGTGCGTATTTGAAAGAGAAGGGTGTGGCGAATGAAGAATGGATTGACTTGATGTTGACCGAGGTTGCTATTTCGGGAGAAACGGAAATTGAACAAAAAGGTAACACTCTGGTTGAAATGTACAATAAGATGTACGCTAATATGCCGAATGACACGACTCCAAAAGGAAGTGGAGGTTCAAGTCAAGATAGTAAATTGAGCGAAAAAATCAAGGCTGCTGCCGAATTGGCAAAAGCACAACAACTTATTTAACAATTTAATTTTTTTAGTAAAAACTTAATTATGAGCGAATTTATTGGAACTTTTAGAGGTACAATCCTCAGTCAAGGTAAAGGTAATATCGGTGGCGCACGTTCAGTTTTTGCAAAATTCAAAGGCATTAAAAATGAACTCGTATATCCTTTCAATGGTGGTATGATTGTTAATGCTCCTAAAGGCGAGGGCTTCAAAATTTTTGCTGGCGACCTTATGGAATTTCGCACTAACGAAAAATATGCTAACCCAGAGGTTTACCTTTTGAAAACTTATTTGGTAGAAAGTGCAAGTGGTTCTACTGTTAATATTGTACGTGATGGTTACAAACACGTGCCATTCGTAGGCGACAAAGTTGGTGTTGCTCCAGAGGAAATTGGTGGTGCAATGACCGTAGTAACTATTACATCGGTTGCTTCAACTAAAGTTGGCGATGTTGATGTATGGGCTTGTACAGTAAGCGGTACACTTAGCGCAGAAAAAGGCGATGTATTGGTAGAAGCAGGTGAAGATGGTACTATGCTTGTTAAAGCAATCAACGCATTTGCAGATTGTGATGGCGATATGCCTTACGTTGGTGCAACATCTACAGATGATTTTGAAAAAGCAAAATATTTCTATACTCCTGCCGTAGGTGGTGTTTACATTTACATTCACAAAATGTCTCCACTCCCAGAATGTGTATTGGCGGTGAATAAATCTCAATTCAATGGTCTATTTAAATTGCCTACTGTAGGTTAATAAAATAAGGAGGATTAAACAATGAAATTTGAAAATAGTGATTATAACAAAATTTGGAAAAGTAACGAAGGTCGCAAAGTCCTTGAAATGATTTTGTCGGAAGAGGGCTTTATCAAACCTAACTATACTTTCTATCTTGAAAAATTCCGCATTGACCCTACTCTCACTCCTACAAATGAAAAAGGTGAGGCTATCTTTACATCTACAATGCGTGAATTGGCTACTGCCGACCTTATGGATATGCGTGCGCCTCTTGGTGATACTCGTGTCGCAGACAAAAAAGGTCTTGCTTACTACAACGGTCGTATTCCAGACTTTGCACCAGCAGGTTTCGTGGAAAAAGCAACAGAACGCTACTACAAAGAGAAAAACTTTGCACAATTCGGTGATGTTGCTCTTATTGCGCAATACGCACAAAATGAAATCCAACGTATGACCGATAGTGCTAATATGACTATGTCTTACCTCGCTGCTAAAGCACTTTCTACTGGTGAGACTATCTACGATATGGGTGAGGGTATTCATAGCGCAATCTATAAATCATATATTCCAACTGCTAACTTCGTTAAAGCAGGTTCAAAAGTATGGTCAGACCCTACTTGTCTTATTCTTGACGAAATGGCTCGTATTGAAAGCGAGTTTAAAGATAAATGGGGTGTTGAGTTCCCAATGCAATGGGAAATGACACAAGAAATGTTTGATGCTTATTTCTTGAAAAATGAGCAGGTGAAAGAATGGGTACAATATTTCCGTACTATCAACAATACTCCACTCCCTGCAATGGGTGTTCTTACTCGTGATTTGGCTAAAGAAGCAATCGTTGCTCACCCACATAACATCTCACCTATCGTTATTGTTGACGAAAAACAAAAAGATGTTAATCAAGGTATTGTTCGTGGTTGGAAAGAGGGTGTTGCGGTATTGCGCCCAGCAGGTTATGCAGGTTATATCCGTAGAGCATCGGTTCTTGACGAAGAAATCTTTGGTCGTTTCGGCAACAAAGTAAATTCATACAACTTTACATCTGCATTGAATGGTCTTGGTGTATGGATGAATAGTGTAATTGTTAATGGTAACTTCCAAGAATGGCACACAGACTTGTTTATCAAGGCTATTCCTACTCTTGACGAGTTCTTGTATCACGTTATCGTTGACACTAAAACTGCAAACTAAAAAAAAACAATAAACAATGGCTGTGAGTTTTGACATCATAGAATATATATGTGGTTTGACCGATTACACGATTAGTAAATCGGTCGCCACTAATATTGCTTTCAAACGTGGAGTTTCGGATGTAACCGACTACGAGGAACTCACACAAAAAGATAATGACTTATTACTTGCCGATGTATTAACATCGTTAGCATTTAGACCTAAAAAAACGGCAAGCATTTCACAATCTCACGGTAACTATTCGGTTACGGTAGGTAGCGAGGAGATGCAAGATATTGATAGTTTGCTTGTTTATGCACGAACACTTTATAAACGTTGGAATGAGGATATACCCGATGTAGTTGCTAATGCAAGCACGGGTCAGTTTGATTGGTTAGATATGTAATTTATATGGCAGCAGTTAAAGTTTCAATAGTAGAATACCCATTTGAAGGCGAAATATATCGCACATTTATTGATGATAGCAAACCTTTAGAGGAACAAATAGAGGAGAAGGTCGTTGTGTTGAGAACAAAATGCGACATTCAAGAGGCATCGTCATATAATAGAGGGAACTTTATAAATGCTACATATAACATATATATGCCATTCGATACAAATAAGACTATAAATTTCAAACGTGGTGATTTGTTTGAGGCAAATGCTTATGGTATGGTGGTAAACGGAGAAATAATTGGTATATATCCATCACAACTTGGGGGTATCTCTTTATTCATTAAAGATATTGATGTATAGCGTATGGCAAAGAAAGGTACTCAAAATGATGTGTTAAATAGGTTAATCAATGAATTAACTAAGGCTGGTGAAAAAGCCATTCATTTAGCATATAACACAAGAGATTATAAAAACCGACTTTTCAATTTGCGTGATAGTTATGGTAGTGCGGTTTACTATAATGGTCAATTACAAAAACGAACTATACGTTATTTAGGTCCTGAAATGGGAACATCTAAAAGCGGTTTGACTACTAATTGGGTTTGGGATAAGCCACGTTCAATGCCAGATTGGAGAGGCGAAAGACGCATAACTGGAGACTATATTCAAATGCGTGGTCGTGATGAGATTATGGATTTCTTTGAACAATATAAGCCTACTGCTAATGGTTTACATCTTGTAGTTGTTGCAGCAATGTGGTATGCTAATGTTCTTGAAAAAGGTGGAGGTAACCTTAAACGAAAGTATAAGGTAATATCTGGTGCTAAAGACGTTATGCAAATGATACAACGACAATTCAAAGGTAGTATCTTGATAGAGATAGATGAAAAACGAGATATGAATAGAATGCCATCAATTAAAGGTAAAGATTGGAAACATTAAAAATTATGAATAAGAACAATATAAATATATCAAAAATAGAAAGTTACTTAAATAGCATTATAGACAAAGTAGTGAGTGATAATACTTACGTTGGCACACTCCCTACGACTATTGATGCTAAATGGACTGATATGGTTCTTATTGAATGTCCTAATGGTATTGCCGATTATGATGCGTTAGGTCGTGGAACTTTCCTTATCTGGTTGTATGCTAAACCAAATACTAATGGTACAAAGAATGTCGCTATTATGTCTCGTTTAGAGCAAAAACTAAATGAGGTTATAGCGAATGCAGATAATCCTAATTACCAGATAAACCGCAGAGGTACTTATCAAGATTTTGACGAGGATAGAAAATGGCATTGTAATATAGTCGAATTAAACTTACAAATATTTTAATAATAATAATCTTAAAAACAATTTTATATTATGGCAGAAATTAAAACAGTTGACTCAGGTCGTAGAGTTTTTGCGAACCTTTCAAGTATTTTATTTACACCTTGGACTGATGAGGCAACTCTCGGTGATGTAACTTATGACTTGGTAAATATTGTTGGTGATACAACAAGTATTGAACAAGAGGATAATGAGGTGAATGCTATTGAACACGAATTTAGTGCCGAGCCACTTTATGAAAACGTAGCATTGGGTTCTAAATCTTTTACTTGTGAATGTATTGACTTCCAAAATGACGTATTGAAACAACTCTTTGGTTGGGAGGTTCAAGAGGATGGTACTGCTTTTGCTCCTATCAAATACAAAGACTTGTATTGCAAAATTGAATTGCATTTCAATAGCACAAAAGACATCGTAGTTCTTCCTAAAGTGAAACTCAATTCACGTGCGGTAATTGCATCTATGAAATCTGATGTTTCTCGTGCTAATATTCAAGGTACTTGTTACTCGGCTTATATGAAAGCAGGTAGCGTAACTGCCGATACCGATATGGCGGTAATTGCGGAAGGTAGCATCGAAACTTATGAAGTACAAGCAGAGCCTTTCTCGGCATAATGCAATAAATAATAACCAACAATTAAAGGGGAGTGGGTGTAAAATCCCCACTCCTTTATTTTTTGATAAACTATGGCAAAGAAAATAATTAAAGCGGAAAATACGCAAAAGAAAGCAGAAAAGAAAATAGAGAAAGAGCAAGGTGTGTCGGATGATTCAATGGCAAAATTAGCGAGAATTATGTCTGATGCGCCTTCTTTAGTTAAACTCGCAGGTACTGAATGGGAGATACGTGGATTGAAACCAGCGGTACAATGGGAAATAGCACGTTTGGCTTGTGAAATTAAGAAAGTCGAAAGTGCCACCTATGGCGATATTTTACAAGATTTAGCAAAGAATATTCCTACTGTAGTTAGAATTATCACTCTTGCTTTATTAAACGATAAAAGGCGTATAGAAGAGGAATTTGATATAGTCTATGACACTTTAATGTGGGAGTCTAATGTCAATGAATTTGCTACGCTATTGTTTGAAATATTAGAGTTACAAGATGTAAGTTTTTTTTTTTCAAGCGAGGGAGGTTATAGAGATGTTTCGTCAGATGACTTTGGCGAAGAAGACGAAGATGACGGGAGAACGGAAATGATATATGCCACAAGCGAGTATGGTCAAATGATAGACTTTTTAAGAGCGAATACGTTTGTAACCAGAGAGGAATATATGTGGCAATGGACTATCCCTCAAATAAGAATAGCGAGTGCCGATTTTACGCACGTTAGATATTTAAGCGAAAAACAAAAGAAAATGAAAGATGCTAAAGTCTTTGGCAAAAACAATGGAACAATGCTAAATGACTTAGGTATTCCAATTTTAGGAGAAAAATAAATTAGTTAATAACTTAAAACATAATATATATGGCTATAGGATTTGACATAGTTATTCCTGACAAATTAATTACTAAATTGGCAGAAGCGGACAAGAGATTGAAAACAATCTCGCAAACATCCGAAGAAACAAAAAATAGAGTTGTTAGGGCTTTCAATCAAATGACGATTAGTGCAGATGAGTTCTTAAAAAAACTGCAACAGATAAATACTGAGATGGGTAAATTAGGCAATGTAAAGTTGCAAATTACTACTACAAATACCACTCAAAGCGTTGATGATATAAATAAACTTATTCAACTTACTGAAAAATTAACTGCTGCACAAAAAAAACGTGTAGAGGCTATGGCACAGGCAGAGTTGACAAAAAGGGCTAAATCTGATGCACAAGAAACTACCAAAAGACAGATTTCAGAAGAGCAAAGATTAACTGCTCAAATCAAGGCGCAGAATGCAGAATTAAGCGCAGAATATAAAAGAAGGAGCAAAGAGAATATTGCCATTGCGGATAATGAAGCCAGAAAACGTATAGCAGCAAACAGACTTGCTACTAACGAAATTATTGCACAATTGCAAAGGGAGTCTCGTTTTAGAATACAAGAGGCTAATAGAATTGCTAAATTAACGCAAACTCCAAATACTATAACACGTCAAGATGTAGGTAGAATTATAGATGTTTCTCGTAATGCTACATCTATTAACCAAATGCAAACCGCAATTAAAAATCTCGAAAAAGCAAAACGAGACCTTGATACTACGGACAAAAAGTACGATAAGACCGTTAAAGCCATAAACAATGAAATCGCTCGTCAACAAGCAAATTTGAGAAAACTCGGTGCGGAAATGGATAGGGTTAGACAAAGCACAGAACGAGCGAGAGGTATTACAGAACAATTAAGACGTTCTTTAATGCTTATGTTTAGTTTATCTCAAATAAGTGGTTATATCAAAAAACTCGTGGCAGTTCGTGGTGAGTTTGAATTACAAAAACGCTCGTTAGAGGCAATTTTGCAAAACAAAGATGCAGCTAATGAAATATGGGATAAAACGGTACAATTAGCGATTAAATCACCTTTCCAGATAAAAGAATTGGTGTCTTATACTAAACAGTTAGCAGCATACCGTGTTGAGAGTGATAAACTACACAATACAACTAAAATGCTTGCAGATGTGTCTGCTGGTCTTGGTGTAGATATGCAACGATTGATTTTGGCTTATGGTCAGGTTAAAGCAGCAAACTATTTACGTGGTACAGAGTTGAGACAATTTAGCGAGGCTGGTATCAATATTCTTGGTGAGTTGGCTACCTACTTTAGCGAGGTTGAAAATCGTGCGATTTCAGTTGGTGAAGTATTCCAAATGGTATCTAAACGTATGGTGTCTTTTGCAGATGTAGAAGAGGTGTTTAGACGTATTACAAGTGAGGGTGGTACTTTCTATAATATGCAAGAAATCCAAGCAGAAACATTGAAGGGTCAAATCTCTAACTTACGAGATAGTCTTGATGTTATGCTTAATGATATTGGTATGTCGCAAGAAGGAGTGTTGAAGGGTGCAGTTAGAATGGCTCGTAATTTGCTTAGTAGTTGGGAAGAATGGGGTACTTGGGTTATTCCAACATTAACATCATTCTTGGCTAAATGGGCATTAGTTAATATTATATCTAAAAGAAATGTTAAAGCAGTTACACAAGTTTTTAAGGCATTCACAAGCGGATTCTATAGAGTAAATTCGGCGTGGACTATAATGGGTACTTGGGCGACAATAATAGCAGCAGTTGTTGCAGGCGTTTGGGCATTAGTAAATGCTATTAAGGCAGCAAATAAAGAAGCAAGAGAATTGAATAAAATTGAATTAACTGGTATATTTGAAGCGTCTAAAATGGATGCGGAGTACAAACGTTTAGCAGACACAGTTAATGACGTTACTAAGTCTTATGATGAGCAAAAGAAAGCATTAGATGCGTTGAAAAGAATTTATAAAGATATATTACCAGACCATTTATTAGAGGCTCAAACCATAAAAGAAATGGCAGGTAATTATGAAGCAGCGACTAAGGCTATCAATAATTATATGAATGCTCAGATTAAGCAGAAACAAATATCTTATATAGATGAAGAATATACGAATAAAATTATAAAAGAGGCAGACGACTTAACATCTGCTTTATATAATAAACTTAAAAATAATATTGGTGGTTTAAAGCGTTCTGATGTAGCAATAGTAGTAAACGAGTTTTCAAGACAACTGAGAGAAGGGCAAATTGCTATAGGTGAATATGATAGTAAATTGCAAGAATTATTTGATAATTATTTCGGAAAAGGAGTAGTAAATACAAGTGTTTGGAAAGAGTTTCAAGGTTCAAGTGGTGGTGGTTTCGGTGGCGATGTTGTTGTTCATTTCTCTAATCTTTATGACGAACTTATCAATGTTACAGAGGAATATAAGAAAAAAGTTACTGAAATTACAGAATACAAACCAAGAATAGGCTCTGGTATCGTAACCGAATTAAATAATATTAAAGAAAGTTACAAACAATCTGCTATGGATATTGAGAAATACAAAAAGGTAATTTCCGATAAGGCTAAAGGTAGTGAGTTAGTAACAGACGAACAATATCAAGATGCTATAAATAACTTAAATGCGATATTTGAATATGCTGGGAAAGAAGCACCTAATTGGTCGGAAATTATCAACGAGCCTTTTAAATTGAATAAAGCAACAATAGAAGCAAATCAATCTCTTTGGTCAAAGATGATTAATGAATTTAAAGATAAACTTACAACCCAAAATCCATTTAAAAACTGGTCAACTGCAGATGATTTAGGGCTTGCCAAAGGACTTTCTGAATCCATCCAAAAAGCCATAGACGACGCAACAAAAGATGTGGAAAAATTTGCAGGTAGCGAATTTCAACAAGAGGTAAATAGGATTGCTATTTACGTTCAAGATAAAATGAATAAGTCTTTTGCTGACTTGCAAGAGTTGTTACCAAAAGAAACCGAAAGCCGTGATGAATACGCCAAACGATTAGAAGAACAGATAAAAGAAATGGAGGCTGGTATTGCTCAACAAAAAATAGACTTAGCAAAAGGTGGCGATTTGATGGATGATGAGTTGGCTAAGCAATACGAAGAGCAATTACCTTTATTGAAAGAGTTTTATTCTTATTTCTATCATAAAGATGAAAAAGATGGCGAGTCTGATAAAATCTTTGAGGAACGCTTACGTATTTTGCGTGAGATGTATGACTCCTACAAAGACCTTAATAAAACATTTGATGCAACAAAAAGTATAGAGGGTGTTGACGATAAGTATAGACAGGCTTTTAAAGATGCGTTTGGCTTTGATTTTGATGTTTGGGGTAATTTCTTTGCTAATGAAGATGACTATAAAGAGGCTCTTCAAAAACTCAAAGTAATGACCAAAGATGCTAAAGACCAATTAAAAGTCGAAATAGAGAAAGGTCGTATTACTTGGGATATTGCAATTAAATTAAAAAACGACCAAGATAAAGATTTAAAAGATGAGTTGCAAAGTTATTTTGACCAATACGATATGGGTCTTGAACTTGATAAATTAGGTGTTTCTGGTGAATTTGCTAATGCTCTATTTGGTATTGAGTCTATGGACTTAGATAGATTGCGTAGTGTTGTTGAACAATTCAAAGACCAATTTATCGGAGAGGATATGGAAAAAGAATATAAGGCATTCCAAGATAAACTCACCGAAATAGAGGTTAAAGCACGTCAAGAACGTATGAAGGGCTACCTTGAATACACTCGTACTACTATATCACAAAGAGCGCAATTGGAACTCAAAGCAATGCGTGATTTGGCGAATGCCCGTAAAGATATTCAAGACGAGGAAGTTTTATCACAAGTAGAAAGTGGCATACAAAAGAAACTTTCACAAGACTTGGATAAATTGAATTGGGAGGCATTCAAGTCAAGCGATGTGTTTGTTAAGATTTTCAATGACCTTGATAATGTTTCGCAAGATGCACTTGAGTCTATGATTAAGCAACTTAACGATTATAAAGACGAATGGAAAAACCTACCTATTCAAGAAATGAAAGAGGTTGCTACTCAATTAGAAAAAATGGAGAAAGCACTTGCTATGAAAAAAGCAGGAGATAGTCCATTTTCTTACACATCTATTCGTACTTTGGGGCAACAAGCAAAAAGTCGTGAGGATGTTTCTAATGCGCAAAAAGAAATACTTGATGCCGATAAGTTATTGTTGAAATATAAATCACAAGAGGAGTCTTTGCAAACTATCAACCAATTGGTCAATGAAAAGAAAGACGCAACGCAAGCAATTGAAGAGTATAATGCTAAGTATGGAACTAATTTGGAAACGCAATGGGCAGACCAACAAGATATACTTAATATGACCAAAGAGCAAACTAATAACCTTCAAAAACTTGCAAAAAAAGAGACAGAACGAAAGAAAAATGCTCAAGGTATAGTTGATGCTAATGAGGCTTATTTATTTGCATTACAAAAACAACATCAATATCTTGGCGATAGTTTACAAATGGCAAATGACTTGTATGGTGCATTTGAAAGTGTGTTAACAGTATGCGATGAATGGGGAGCAGAGTTAGATGAGTCGGTTGCTATATTTGCCCAAGCAGGTATGGATATGACAAATACCGTCATTCAAACTATACAATTACAAATTCAATTAAATATTGCAGCACAAGAAGCAACTGGTCTTGGTATTGCAATGAATGCTGCAATGGGTGTTATTGGTTGGATTGTTATGGCGGTGCAATTATTAACTACGGCTCTTTCGGCTATTGCTAAAGCCCACGATAATGCGTTACAAAAACAAATTGAACGTGATGCAGAGGCGGTAGAATTGTTACAAAAACGCTTTGAGAAACTTGAAAAGGCTATTGATGATGCAATGTCATTTGGTGAATACCAAAAAGAATTTGACGAGGCTAAACGTAATCTTGACGAACAAATACGTTTGACACGAGATATGATAGCATTAGAGGAGGCTAAAAAGAATACCGATAAAGATGCTATTAAAGGCTATAAAGATGAGATAGAGGACTACAATGAACAACTCAAAGAAATAGAGGAGAAACGATATGAGGATATGGGTGGTTTCGGTAGTGATAATGCTTATAAAGATGCAGCAGAGTCTTTCATTGATGCTTGGTTAAGTGCTTATAAAGAGACTGGAGATGGTCTTGAGGCTTTGCAAGGACAATGGGATGAATACTTTGACAATCTTGTAAAAAAACAAATGACAATGCACATTGCTAATAAATACATAAAAGGGTTGTTAGAACAAGTAGATAAGGCTATTGGTGCAAATGGTATAGTAACTGGCGATGAAATGTCTAATTTAAAAGCAATGGCAGAACAAAGTTCTATAGAGTTGAATGCTATTATGAAACAATTTGCCGATGCGTTTGGAATAGAGGGTTTGACCGATGGCACTAAACTTGAAGGACTAAGCGAAAGCATACAAGGTGTTACGGAGGTTACTGCACAAGCATTAGAGGCTATTCTTAATTCTATGCGCTTTTATGTTATTGACAATAATAAACAACTCATTGATATTGCTAACACATTGTTAAGTTGGGAAAGTCCAACAAGTCCGATTTTAGCAGAATTAAAAGCACAGACAAGTTACTTGTCAAGTATTGAGTCATTGTTTAATAGTGTTGTAGATAGAAATGGCTCACCAGCCGTAAGAGTTAGATAATTTTCTTGCTATAGTTTAATAATGAATAAAGGGAGTTAGTTTTAATACTACTCCCTTTATTTTGTGTTTTTATTTGATATTATGAAAGCATTTTTGAAATATGTGTAAAGTACCTTTTTATCTCCTTGTCATATTGTACATAGGAACGCATCTTATACACTATATATTGGATATTTCTTGTGCATACTTTGAATTGTATAGACAACTTTGAATATGATACATTCTCTTTGTCGTGCAATATAAAAATTAAAAGATGTTTTGCCAATATAACATTTTTTTTTCGTGATTTGCTATAAATATCTTTAATATCTATGCTAAAATATTCACTAATGACTTTTTCGATTTCTTTTTGCTCCATAGATAATTACTATTAAATACTTTGCAAAGTTAATTATTTTTTATCAAATACGCAAATGTATTTATAAATATTTTATAAAAATCTATAAATCAATTCGTTGTAATCATAATAATACTTATTAGTTATTTGCTCGTATTATATATAATTTTGTAGCGCAGTTGATATTGACTGTAACAATTTTAATTAGTTGCTGAATGACTAAATACGATGCAATAAGATATGATTTAGAAAATATAAGTAATATTATTACTTCTTATTTTGATATAAATAAGGATAATTTATTTAAAAGCAATAAAGAGGAAATAGTAGAAGCAAGATATTGTTTAATATATATTTTATGTAGCAAGTATAAAGATGTAGATATTGCAAAAGTTACAGGATTATCTAAATCGGTCGTTAATAAAATTAGAAATATAGTTGGTAGAAATAATAAAAATCGTAGTTTTTATATTGAATTAAATAATATAAAAGCATTGTGTATTTGAAAATTTTTTATTAACTTTGCACCCGTAGGATAGTTAGGAGTAATTAACCTAATGATAAGGACTTTTCTAAGTTTTGTCCTTCCTACTTTTTCTAAAACTTAGTCTATTATTCATTCTTTTAAAACTTAGAAAAAAATGACAAACGAAGAATTTATTAAAAGTATTTCGCTTGATGGCGAGATTTGGAAAGATGTAGTCGGTTATGAAGGGCTATATAGTGTAAGTAATACTGGAAGAGTAATATCTTTTGGGCGAACTATTCAAATGATAGATAAAAGGGCAAATGTAACTTTTTCTAAAACATATAAACCAAAAACATTAAAACAATGTAAGGATAAAGGTGAATACTTGACTGTACAATTAAGTGACTACAACAAAAATACCAAAAATGTAAAAGTCCATCGTTTAGTTGCAGAGGCATTTATACCAAATCCTGAAAATAAACCTCAAATTGACCATATTGATAGAGATAGGTCTAATAATTCAGTAGACAATCTTAGATGGTGTACGGCTATAGAAAATCATTCTAATTTCTTAACACAATGTCTTAGAGCCACCCCAGTGCAACAATTTTCTTTAGAAGGTAAATTATTAAATATATTTAGTAGTGCCAAAAAAGCAAGCAGACTAAATCATTGCAATATAGATAAAATAAAAGATTGTTGTAAAGGGAAAATACAATCATACAAAGGATTTATTTGGAAATATATACCAACTACAAACTAAACACGAACTAAGCACGAATTATTTGTTTTCATATACATAAAGATATAACTTTGCAGCACGGTTAATATTGACCGTGCTTTTTAATTTTATATATTTATGAGTGATTCAAAAGTTTACATGTTCGGAGACGAACGAAGTAACCAAAATGGTTTTGGTTCTGATTTCTTAACTGGCGCATTGCTTGGTGGTAATGGCGGTTTTGGTGGTTTTGGTGGCAACGGTAGTTGGCTACTTGCATTCCTTCTCTTTGCTCTTTGGGGCAACAATGGTTGGGGTGGTTTTGGTAATGGTTTCGGTGGAAATCGTGGTGGTTGTGGTAACGCAGCAGGCTTTGGTTTCTTGTCAGACCAATTGAACAACGATGCTGGTCGTGAATTGCTTATGCAAGCAATCCAAGGTAACACAAACGCTATCTCTCAACTCGCTTCTACTCTTAACTGTAATGTTGGTGAATTGCGTAATGCTATCGCATCTGTAAACACACAACTTTGCAACTTGGGTAATCAAGTAGGTATGAGTTCTATGCAAGTAATTAACGCTATCAATGCAGGCAACACTGCTCTCGCATCTCAACTTGCCGATTGTTGTTGTAAAACACAAACTGCTATCGCAGAGTCTAACTACCTTACTGAACGTGGTTTCTGTAACACAAATCAAATCCTCGCTAAAGGTTTCTCTGACCTTGGTTACGCATCACAAGCACAAACTTGCGAGTTGACACAAACTGCAAATGCTAACACCGCATCTATTCTCGCTAAACTTGATGCTATTGAGGATAGCCGTAAAGACCGTGAACTTGCGGAAAAAGACCGTATGATTGCTACTTTGACTGCACGTTCTGAACGTCAAGCCGAATTGCAACCAATTTACTCGGCATTGCAAGACATTCAATGCAATCAACCTCCAGTGAAAAAAATCGCTTGCCCAGAAACTTATGTACCTCTCAACACAGGTATTAACGCAACTTATGGTTTGATACCTACTTGTGGTTATGGTTATGGTTTTGGTGCATTCAATGGTTGGAACAATGGTTGTGGTAACACATTTAATTGGGGATAATAATTAAAGAAAAGGAGGAACTATGTTATTACCATTTAATATTAACGTGAACGTAAATGGCATACCTTGCCTTCGTTCTACATCCGTAACGGTAGGTACAACCGATGTGCGTTTTGATTTTAATTCACACCGAAATGTAGGTCGTCCTTTTGTTGGTTTGATTATTGTTCAATTAGCACAGGCAATACCAACGGGTACTACAACTACTTTGCCTATCGTCTTTACTACGGAAACAGGCAACCCTGCTAATGTAACTACCTTTAATGGTGAAAATGTTACGGTTAGTGATATTACGGGTACGGGCATTTATCTTGTATTCGTAGATACACAATCGGGAGTAGTGCAACTTTTAACTGGTACAGTGTAATTTAAGTAATGTTTAACAACAAAAGTTTATTATTATGTTTCAAGGATTAAGACAAAATTCATTATTCTATGTATTAGAAAAGAATGACGATATAAAACTCAAAGTGGGTCAAGTAGTGAGCGTAAGTAACCCACAACCAAAATACAATCAATTTCAACCAACAATGCCTTATAACCAACAACAAGAAATGGTTGTTGATGTAAAGGTAAAATTAGGTGATGAAACGGTTGAATTTAAGCAATTGCCAGCAACACTTTCTATTTCCGATAACAATTCGGTTGTCGTTAGTGAGAGTAAAGAGGCTATGAGTGCGGAGGTTGAGGCTATGTTACGTACAAGCAAAAACATACTTGATAGTGTGCCTTACCACGAAAAGACTATGGCTAAATGTGATATTATATTGCGTGAGTTGAACCCACAATTTGCAAAAGAGAAAGAACAAGAGGAAAAGATAAATGCGCTTGAGGGTAAAATGGAAGGCATAGAGGGTACATTGAACCAAATGATGACGTTATTGTCGGAGGCAGTTGGAACTAATAATAAACGTAGAAACAACAAGGAGGAATAATTATGTTTATGATTGAAATTAAAGAAGATAAATTTGAGAAAATGGCGGAATATACCGAGAAAATGCTCAAATACGGAGGTAAACTTATGTCTTGTCTCTCTGAAGTAGGCGAAGAATACGGAATGTCTTTCAGAGAAGAAGGTCGCTCTGGCTCTTACGGAAATCGTGGAGGTCAAGGTGGTGGTGGAAGATATGGAAACCGCTATGACGAAATGGAAATGCGAGGTGGCTACCGTGGTGGTATGAATTACCGTGAAGAAGAAGATGAGTGGGAACGTGAAGAGATGATGGAACGTCGTGGTGTTCGTGGCTCGGGTCGTGGTCGTCGTTAATGTTTAACAATTAGGGGTGAACTATATATTCACCCCTTTATTATAATTCAAGAATATGAAAAAAAATATAAAAATCGGTAGTTTATTTAATTTTATGGAACTACCAAGTGATATGAGACGCTATATAAAGCATTTTGGTCTGCATTTTAATCATCGCCTGTATGAATTTGCAATATCAACAATGCACCGAAAAATAAAAGGTAGTGATAAAACAGAAAAAATGAAGCCTATCGAAAAAAGTAAGTTTGATGAGTTACTCAAAAAATATAATATAACATTGCAATACGATGAATTATACGATGGTGTTTTTGTTTATTCAATGACGATGAGTGATTTTTTTGAATCATCTCTACCTACCGAAAAAGAAGTTATGCAATATGTAAAAGACTATGTAGATGATATTGATAAGGTTGACGGATTTATTTTTAATAGATGGGTTGCTGATATGTATCTTGCTGGTCAACATATAGAATGGGATGATTTCATTTAATCTGTAATTTCTACTTCATATTTCATAAGGGCATCATATACTCGTTTTGTTATCTTGCCCTCTTGAAAGTACTTTTCAGCAATAGACTTTATGTAGTGTTCTTTGGCATCTTTATAAGCATTAAAGGCTTCTGTAATCGTATCAAAACGACCAAGTTGTAGTTTTTTTGTGCCACATCTTAAACCAGAGGTAAACTTGGAGCGAGATTTGTCATAAGTGACTCCTATTGGAAATTCGCCCCTACGTCTCTGACATCTGTTTATGGAGCAATTTAATTTGTGCGGAACAAAACAACATGTTTCTGGCGAATAAACTTTATTGCCTTTGATAAGTATATCCTTGTCAAGGTCGTAATTTTTAATGTAATTCTTATCAAACCATCTCTTAAAATTTGAGAATATTAACCATTCCTCACAAACAGAACATCCGATATACGTAGGAAACCTTTTAAGCATGTGTGGGTTATAGCACCGACTAAGCATATCTTCCCAAAGGGTATAGCATCGTCTTGTGTCAGAACAATGTGCATCTGGAATATCCACTATAGCAATATCGTAAAGAATTGTTCTTCTTACTCCAGAAGTTTTACAACGCAAACATCCATGTCCTGCAAGGTGAAGTGTAGGTTGTTGAAAAAATGCGCCATGAGTTGGGCAAACAATTTTTATGGGCGTAAAACAATCAATATATTCAATTTCAGAATAATCGTATTTGTCGCCGTGTACTTTTTTCGCCTTTTGTATAAAAGTATCTTTGGTGTAACGCTTAGACTCGTTTGTTTTTATTCTACCACATAAAGAGCATCCTCTTCCACTTAATAGGCTATTTGGTGTTATTAAAAACTCTCCGTGAATAGGACAAATAATACAAACCTTATCTTTGTTTGTTTTGTATTCGACTTTAGAATAATTATACTTGTCTCCGTGAACAAGTTTAGCCTTAGAAATAAATTCGGCAGTTGTTAGTTTTTTACTCATAATTGCTGATAATATATTAAAGATTACGCTGATAGATAAAAAGTGAGGAAGGGCTATCAGCATACCTTTTCATCGGGTGTACAGTCCGACTATCCTCACTACAAAGTTACAAAAAATATTTGAATTAACAAAATGATTTACCAAGAATTTTATATAAAAGATTACGATTGGACTATATATGCTTACTTTGCAGTTGATTGCTACTATACTGATGATATAATGGAACATCTATTCAAGTTACGTTGCAATGGAAGAAATGCCAAACAAGCATATCAAAACCTCTCTGCTTGTAAACTTGACACAGGTCTTACTTATACTTGCGATGAGATACGTAGCACTTTATTGGTGGTAGGATTAACTTCGTCAGAAGGCGAGTTTATGAACTCTTTTTCTCACGAGTTATTTCACGCAGTAATGCACATAGCAAGAGCAAATAAACTTGATATTTTTAGCGAAAGTCCAGCGTACCTAATAGGTGAATTAACTATGCAAATATATCCAACAATTAAGAAACTTTTAAAACTAAAGGAGGTAAATATGTGTAAATGCAAAAATAAGGCTAATTTGAGCCGTTTAGAGCAACTTTTAGAACAATTATGGTATGAACTACCACAATTTGAAATTGAGAACCTTAAAACGGAAATTTTAGAAGAAATAGAAAAAATAAAGGAGTGCCATAATTAAGCACTCCTTTGTTGTCGGAATATATATTAGAAAAATGGCAAGATTTTTTAAATGTTATTATTAACTTCTGTTCCGTCTGGATAAACCATTTCAATGAAATCTCCGTGTAAATAACAAGTATCATAAGGCATATCTTCGGGTGGGCATATTGCTTTACCATCTTTATTGTGGCATTTATCCCATTCCTCTAAAAGTAATTCTAACTTATTTACTTCATATTCATACTCCTCTAACCCTTTTAATTGAATATCTAAGTCATTTTGTACTTGTTCAAGAATATCGCCTTCTTCGATAGAGTAATACTTATTTGGCTCAGTCATAAATACCATAGCCTTGATTTTATCTTTATATAAATCACGCATTTCTTTAGCGTCTTTTAATGCGTTTTCTACTTCGTACTTTGTTCTAAATGTTTGTCTACAAAAGTACAATGATGTGTAAAGTGTCGTTCCCCAACCCATAGTAATTAAAAATAAAAAAAGTTAAACATTGCGGAGATGTAGAGTTCCGACCTCTATGCACCGAAATGCACGATTTGCTTAGCAGGCAATCCCTACTCCTTGTAGGTTACTATCTCCTTTCACCGATGTGTTGTTTATTTTCACATCGGTTTTACTACCAACGATTTGGAATAACATTCGTCTCTTGCGTGTTTGTTTGAAATATATATCTAATTGGTATTTAAAGTTAGACAATAAAGTGCAAGAGGTTATTGTGTTTCGTTTTGGTATGTATTGCGTAATTCAACTGACAATTAAAACAAATCTTGTTGAGAAATATGATTTTTTATTCTTTTAATTGTTTCTTCAAGGTAAATATCGTTTATTTCTATACCAACAAACTCAAAACCTTTTTTATAAGAAGCAATAGCTGATGAACCACTACCTAAATGTGTGTCTAAAATCTTATCTCCAGACTTTGCGTAATTATCTAAAATCCATTCGTATAGTGCAATAGGCTTTTGACAAATATGTATTCTCTTTTCACCAGTATTTCGTGGGTGTACAAAAATCTTTGCGTTCTTATCAAAAGAAGTCCAAGCCATTTCGCAGTCCGCCAATGTTGGCATTTTTGCTTTTTTATCCCATATCAAAAAACAACGAGTAGGATAAAGCATATCAATGAAATAATTTCCACCCCATATAATTTGGTTCTTACTTACTCGGAATAATTCATCGAAATATTCTTGTGTAGGTTTACCACCTAACGCACCATCAAATCCTTTATATTTAGATGCCCAAGTTCCGCCTTGACTAATTTTTTGATTTAGACCAAAGTCTGGGTCAACTATTGCCAAATCGAAATGTTTATCTTCAAATTGTTCCATTACCTCCATACAATCCGCATTGTAAAGAGTTATTTTATCATTTATTTTCTGCATTATATATTATCCGTTAATCAACATTGGCATAAGCAACACTCTCATATTAGGTCTTTCATCGCACACAAACAAAAGTGGTCGTGTTTCATCATTCATTTGTAGTGTTATTTTTTCAACATCAAAAGACCTCAATACATTTTGTAGCAAAGTACCTTTTACGCCGATAGTAATTTCTCCAGATGCCTGTTCGCACCAAATTTCCTCGTGTGATTTCTTTGCAAAATCCAAGTCCTCGCTATCAATATTCAAAATAGTGCCATTCAAGTTAAGTTTCAACAACGATGTAATACCTGCCGTAATAACCAAACGACCAACACTATCAACGAGTTCGCTTTTGTTCAATGTAACAACTTTTGAAAACTCTTTTGGAATAATACTTTTAAAATTAGGGTAACGACCTTCAATTTTACGAGTAGATACCATTGCTCCATTTACTTTGAATATAGTGTTTGTTTTACCGATACACAAAGTAACATTATCGGTTTCGTTTAATATACCAAGAATAGGGCTAATAGCATTGTTGTTAATGATAGTATCAACTTGTAGGTCTTTATCGTGGTATTCCTCGCAATCGGCAAAGAGTTTATGTGCATCGGTAGCAGCGCACCAGACATTACCTTCCTTAACCTCTAAATAAATACCTTTCATTGTAGGTCTCAAGTCTTCGGTAGAAATGAAATTAGACGCATTTTTAAGCCAATTAAAGAGCGTTTCGCTTTTCAATGTAACTTCTATTGCCTCGCTTTCTTTCATTGGTGTAGGAAAGTCATTTGCGCTTAAAATAGGCAATGAAATAGAACCTCTCTTGTGTTTAACTACAATTTCTTTGTTTTCGTCAATCTCAAATACGATATTCTCATCTTTTAGGCTACGCAAGATGTCTAATAAGTCTTTTGCGTGAACCAAGAATGTAATATCCTGTTCGCTTGAAACGACCTCACCACGCTTCATAATAGCATTTTCAAGGTCAAATGATGAAACATCAATAGTTGAACCTTTGATGCGAATTTTGACATTGTCAAGAACCGCCATTGATTTGCTACGACCAGAGAACAACGAACCAGTCGCAAGCACATTCAAAAAATCTTTTCTTTTAATTTCTACTTTCATAATAGTTTTCATTTTTAGCGTCATAAATTCTCATACGCTCACAATTAGTTTTTGCAATACATATCTTATTAGATGCGGTGCAAATGTTTGTTTTCTTATCACGACAAGAGCAACGCAAACGATACTTTTTTCTATGTAAACTTTCTTTTGCCATATTATTTATAGTTTTTTTTGATTAGTAAGCGTGAGGGGAGTCGAACCCCTCTATTGTTTTAATTTGTGTGTTCGGTTTAGTAATGCATAGAGTTATTGAAAACAAAAATTAAAACACACCTCGTACGCTCATTATTAAATTTCTCGTACCGATTTCACAACCACCGAGAATATTGATAGAAAATTTGTTAAAAATTAAATAAAAATTTTATGACTCCTCTAAACCTAATTTCACAACTAAGTTTAGGAAGAGAGCGTGCAATAACAATTAAAAACAATGCAAAGTTACGACTTTATTTTGAGTTATGCAAATATATTAACATAGTTTAACATATTTAACATTTGACAATAAAAAAGTGTAGCCTCTCACTCCGACTACACCCTAACACTAACTAATTTATTCCTTAAAAAACCTATGAAAATGAAAACATTATGAAACAACAAAAATTCACAAGCAAAACAAAACATTGAGTGAGAATGTTTTTGAGTTAGCGATGAGATTTGAACTCATAAATGTCGGTTTTGCAGACCGATGCGTTAACCAATTTCGCCACACTAACAGACTCCTTTTCTTTAGAGGGAGAGTGAAAAAGCATAAATATCTCTCTGGCTTTCTTTACAACCATACGTTGCAACCTACGTACCTCAAAAAGTAAAACTATAAAATATATTAACCTTTATGTATGAAAAACAATGCAAAGTTACAAAAACTTTTTGAACTACCAAAACTTTTAACTATTTTTAACATAAATATTATTTATGCTCATTTACATAGTCATTATACTCTTTCAAATATTGGTAGGCACTCTCAATAAATCGGTCAATATTGTTATCGTTATGAAAACAATCAATACCACCTTTGAATTGTACGGTACGAGCAACGTGATAAACCTCGTCAATATAATTAAACACAAATTGTCCTTTACGACACCATTCTGGTCTGCCTTCCATTGCGGTCAAGACCTCTTCTTTAAATTCCTCTAATGTAAACATAACTATAAATATTCTCCAAATTTAATATAAACATAATTATCTCTAAAAACAAAAGTTTTCAATTCAAGCATTTTTGTTTGTGTTGTCGTCTTATTTTCTACTAAAATAGCGTCATATTTTCTTTTTTTATTATACCTGAATAGACCTAAAAACGATACCTCTTTTGTTAGTTTTCTTTTCCAAAAATCGTTTAATTTTAAACTTATACACCCATTTGGTGTAATATGCCTATAAATATCGTTATCGGCTTTGTAATTTAATATTTTCATATATTCTTAATTATTTTTATGCAAAGTTACATACTTTTTATGACATAGCAAAATATTTACCAAAACTTTAACATAGTTTAACAAATAAAAATGACCCCTAATTTCACAACTAAGAGTCATTAAAACATCAATCATTTAAAAATATAAAGTTTTCAGAAATCACAATGCAAATTTAGTAATAATTTTTGAATTAACCAAATGTTTTTTCACTAAATTTTAATAACGCATCTAAAACTCTCGGTTCTAATTGGTCTTTATACTTTTCTATATGCTTTAAAAACATCTCATTCTTCGCTTTATTATAGACCTTAATAGCCTCGTCTAATGTTTCAAATGTTCCAAGATGAGTTGATTTGCCATTTATTTTAAGTATGGCTACATATTTACCTCGCACATTTTTAATACCTATATGTGGACTTTTTTTGACTGTTATCTTCCTTACGCAACTTGAAAGAAAGGCATTTAACTCTCTTGGTAAAAAACAACACGTTTCTGGAGAATAACATTTTAAACCATTACTCAACAAATCTTTGTCAATTTCCCACCCTTCTACACAATGTTCATTATACCATTTATCAAAGTTAGAAAAAGTAAACCATTCTTTACAAACATCACAAGAAACATAACAAGGTCGTTGTATTAAGTCGCTTTCTCTATAACATCTACCTATTATTCTCCTCCACATATTATAACTTGGAGTATTTCCAACTTTGGTTATATCCTTATGCGCAATGCCACATACATAATTACGTTTTATAGGTTTCATAGTTAGTTCAAGTTTTTTAGTTGCTCTTCTTTTTCGGCAAGTTCATTTATATTCACTTTCCAAGCCGTTTCGGTATCTTTAATAAATTGTCGCATAATTGGAATTGCGTTTTTATCGTTTATTTCGCCACGTTTTATTGCTTGGTTGCCAATTATATCAATGAACACGTAAAAAGCGTTTAGAATGTCTCTATTGTCGAAATTAAACTCGTAAGACCAACCATCTTCATTTGCTTTATCCAATAAGTATCTAATTTCGGTTAGGCTATCGGTAATAAAGTCTTGAATTTCCAATATAGCCTCTTCTATTGTAGGGGTTTCGTTATTTTTCATAGTTTCCAGATATAAATTCGTTAAAGTATGGTAATTTTTCGATAAAATCTTGGCAAAAACCTACACCCCAATCATCTATAAGTTTATGATGTAATCGTTGTTTATAAATAGTTCTCAATTGTAAATAGTTTGTTGAACAACGCATAAACAATTCAATACCTTGAGGACAAGCATTTATACACTCCATAAAAGCATAATAAAGAGCCATCTTTTTATTTTTAGCAACTTTTACTTTCCCATTTCGTAAAGTAAATGTTTGTGGAACATAATCATTGTTATCTAAACATTTAATAGCCTTATATTTATTGACAAGTTTTTTCATACCATCAATGAAATATTGAGGAACCCACTCGTTGCAAGCCATATCCAAATCCATTTCCATAAGTCTGTGCATCTTACTTGACGAACTAACTATATCAACAAAGTTATATCTTTGCAACTCTGGACTAAAATAATTTGGGTATTTAATATCAAAAGAAACACGTATCCCTTTCAAAAAATTCGAGTGTCCTGAACCACTCGGTGTATTCGCCAATTGTATTGCTCTTGGCAATGATTGTTCAAATTCCTTATCGGTATATTTTACTTGTTCCGTTCTAAACGCATTACGACAAGCAATGACACTTTCACGCAAATCGTACACTTTAACATTCGTGATTTTCACCATAACTTTTACTTTTAGGATGTTTACTTAATACATTTTCGCTTACAAAGAAGCCTCTATCGTGTTTTAACTCGTAATAGTAACCATCGGAGTATTTTTCAACTCCGACAATAGTTACTACTAAGTTGCGATATTTAATATTGTTCAAAAAAGCCATTTCGCCTATTTCAAACTTTGGTTTATCGGTTATCTCCATTTTTTTGTTTATCTTCTATTCTGTTTAAAGATTGTTCTATTGAATAACCATCTTTATAACGAGCCATAAGTTTTGCATTATTATTTAACATTATCTCTGATAAATCAAAACCTAAAATATTGCATATGGCGGTTAAATAATAGAGTATATCACCTATTTCAAGCATAACTTCAACTGCGTCATATTCCTTACCGTGATATAATATTTTTTTACATATATCAGTAAGTTCACCACATTCTCCATTAAGACCAAGCAAATAATTTTTAATCTCTTCTAATTCGCCAATTTTTTTATTGCGTGTGAAATTTACTATTGTAGGATATATCTCTAAAATATCACTTTTCGCTATGGCATCGGGGTATCTTTTGCCTTTTATAATTCTTGCAATATTATACTCCTTAATATCTGTCAACAATGAAATTTGTTTATTAGACCACCCACAAACCAAACTTAAAGTTTTTATTGCATCTGCTTGTTTGTTTGTCAATAATGCCTTACCACTTTTCTCACCTTTTGGTGGGTTAAAATGACAACGACTATATTCAACATTTTGCTTTTGAGTTACTACTTCAAGATTATCTAAGGCATTATTTGCTTTATTATAATCTTTGTGGTTTATTACCATTCCCTCTGGAATTGCTCCATTGTGCCATACCCATATTACTCTATGTTCCATAAAGTAGTATATTTTTTTATCGTATTGCGCTGATGTCATATAATAACCGTTGCGCATAAGTTTTGAAGATAAAGTTCCTTTTTTACTTCTAATGTGATTATCTTCTCCAATATAATAACCTCTATTTTTTAACATTTCTACAAATAAAGGTAATTTGTCTTCTTGTTCCCCGAAATTGTATTCTTCGTCAGGGAAATAACTTCCTTTCATACTCATAATTATAAATTTTCGTTTGATTGAACTGTTTTGATTGTTTTAACTGCCTTTTCGTATAAAGGTATTTTATCGGCATTTTTACAGGCAACTATAGTGGTTGCATTTATTCTTTTAATATGCAATTTGGTTTGAGCCTCAAAAGCCTTAAATTCATCAAGCATTAAATCCGCTTGACTTTTATTTATTTCCTCCGTTACCCTTGACATTATTCTACTATTTTAATTGTAAATATTCCTTTGAATTTTTTACCACTTTTAGCATAGTTAGTTATTGTTCCATTTGATACTTTAAAGAACTTTGCACAATCGGAAATGCTATCATAAAACTCTTTACTATCATTACCTAATTTAACCATAACTCGCTTCTTAGGGTTTGCTTTTTTGATTGGTTCTCTATGCGCTATCCTCAATGCCTTCTCAAAGACCTCATAATCCGTTGTTCCTTCATCAAAATTACGAATTGCCTTAATTATGCGCTCATTTTCGTTCAAGTTAACGGATATTTCATTACGAAATAAGAAAACAATCCAGTCGCCTAATGACGTACAATTTTCTTGAATTTTAGTTATGCGTAAATATGCAAGTCTATTTACTTTATTTGAGTATTGTTTGCAACTTGAAACAAGACCATCAAAAATAAGAGTTGCTAAGTCGCACATAACTCTCGCATATTCGCTTTTTGCAACCATAGGTGCATTATCTTTCAAATATGGTTCTATAGCATCAAATATAGCATCATAAATCTCCTCTTGTAAAGGTTCATATTTTTTATCCATTTCGTCATAGAACAACGATTGCAATATTTGGTATTCGCCCATAATATTTCTAATCATTGTCTTATATTCATTGGTTTTTTTTCTTAATGCACCATATATCTTTTGACTTTCTTTGTGAGCGTCTTTCATATAAGGCTCTAACTCTTGAATAGCGTTAATTGCTAAATCATTTATATAGAGAGTTAAATATGTTGCATACAATAATGCTTTATTTTCCGCCTGTGTTATCTTTATTTCCATACTCTAAATAGCCTTAAATAGTTCTTGTTCGTCTTTAATTCTTGCTATCATCTTTTCATATTGTGAATATTTATTCCAGTAGTAATTTGATATTCGTTTATAGAACCAACCAAAGCAAGTATTATGTCTTAACTCATCGTAATAACGATATTTGTGCCATAAATATTGAGCATTTTCATTAAACACTTGCAAAAATTCTTGTTGTTTTTCCTCTTTCAAATCAAAAAGCGAAAAGGTAGGCATTGTTTTCATAATTAATCAATTCTTTTAAGTTTCATTTTAATAAAATTCATACTTTGCATAGCATTGTCAAATTTATACCAACGCTTTAAAAAGTCAATAGTCTCTATTTCATAGAGTGATTTAATCTCCTCTTCAAATTCAAATATATGTTTAAGTTCGTAAGAAACACATTCACATCTTGCTCCGTCTTTTGTAATGATTGTTTTCTTTCCATCACAAAGGAGAAAATCAATATTCTCTGTGAGTGCTACGTATGGGATTATTATATCCTCTCTAAACTTGTGTGCTACATAATGCACCGTGTCTTTTTTGTATTCCATATTTAATTCTAAATGTAAGAGGTCAAATTGTCCTAATCTACGCAATAAGACTAATGCCTCTCCTAAGTTTTTAGCCATAATTAAAATTCCTCTTTTTGTAATTCAAGTGTTAAGCCTTCTTCGGCTACATAAACAGGCAAAAAGCCTAACTCTTGTTGTACTCGTTCTTTGAATTGTTGTGCGTTAGAATTACCATTTGACAAGTGTAACAACATAATAGTTTGCAAGTCGCTTGAATAATTTTGTTTAAGCACATCTATTGTTTGCCCTATTTCCAAGTGTTGCTCGTGCCTTGACCTTGTCGCATCATCATTACATAATTTATCAATCAAAATATCCTCACTCCAATTCGCTTCAATGAATATGTGATTGCAATTTTTTATGCGGTAGTGAAACGCACTTGTATCCGTAATAAACAAACATTTTCCTATATCGTTATGCTCAATTAAGAATGCGTAACATTCTACCGAGTGTGGTGTTGGTATTGGTTGTACCGAAAAGCCCCCTATTTTGTATTTAGAGCCTTTTTTAAGCACTTTTACTTGTGGGTGCATAGTTTGTACGCTTTTACAAGAATAAACGCTTATACCGCATTTTAACAAGGTAGGAATATATTTACTATGGTCAAGGTGTTCGTGAGATACTAAACATCCTACAACTTTACTTAAATCATAGTTTAGTCCTTTTAATACCTCTTTCCAACTTACACCTAACTCTATAATCAATACTTCATTGTTACATTCAAGTAAATAACAATTTCCAGATGACCCCGAATTAAGGGTTGTGATGCAATTTATGTTATTTATTTTTATCATTTTGTTTACAAAAAATTTCAAAACTTGAAAGACTTGCGCCTATGATAATACGTTTGTCTGTAAATAACCTAAGCAAGCCACTTGTAGGCAAACAATCAATCTTCCACCTAATAACAGGAATGTAATTATCTACTATTCCATTTTTCATTATAGGAGTATTACGACCATCTATACCGCCTAAATGTATTACATCACTACACCCACTTACTATATATGTTGGTTTACCATTTTGTATAGTAACGAATTGCATACATCTATAACCACTTTCGTGCCGATACTTGCAAGGTAATATAATGAGACAATCTACTTCGCCAATTTCTTGGTTAGTGTAACTTTTTGGTCTTGGCAAGGCTTCAAATTCTTTGCGAGTCCATTTAGTGTAATCTTTATATTCTTTATTTATTTTCATTTTTCTTATTTTTTAAGTAATGATAACGTAGGAATATTAGGTTTAGAATAGCAGCGTCAATGTGCATTTGTTTGCTTTCGCTATCTAACTCCTCTCCACCTTGATGAGCATTGAGGTGTCTTATGCAAGCCGAATACCATCTATCTTCGCCATTTTCAAGATGTTTCCAACTATCTCGTACTCCATACTTTTCAAGACCAAACATAAGCAATCTAACTACACCCTCTAACATATTAAGGTCAAGTAGATGCCACATAGGTTTATTGTCCTTATAGTCATCTTTTTTACCTACTTCAAGTTCGTTGGGTTTTTCAAAATAAGCGTCATTGCTTAAATTATCCATAAGTTCATCGTATTTATTGTTTTCTTTCATTCTTCGTCTATTTTGAATTTACGTTCCCACAAATGGCGACTTTGATTAAAGTCGTTTATTTTTCTAATAAGTCGTGTATTCTGACGATATAGTTGTGTACATTCTAAATTCTTTTCCATTATTGTTTGTTCTGCCTCCTCCCTTAACTTAATTTCGCATTCTAATTGACGAGTGAGTTCATTTGCATTGCCAACAAACCATTCCCCTTCGGAAGAACATAGAGTATGGTAACTAAGCATATTCTTTTCGTTAATCATAGAAAGCAATTTTGCTACATCTTCGGCTTTGATAATAAATGCACCTTGAATAATAGCGTAACTTTCTTTTTCTTCAACAACACCTTGATTAGTGTTCACAACTAACTTGTTGTTTTCGTCTAAATAAATTGTTTGTTTTGTTTCCATAGTTAAAAAAGTATTTGTTCAATATAATAAATCAAAAATACAAAAAGCATAAAAACAATAGGCAATATAACACAAACCCAACCTACGATATAACAAAAAGTATCACGCCATATATATGTTATATTACTCCAAGTCAAACGACCATAACTTGTTTGTATAGCCCTAATTATTGAATATATGAAAGAGCCAATCAACATAAATATACCCAAGACCATAAATGCCAATAAAAGACAAAAAAAGTCTTGACCAGTCATATTACTTGTGCCATTACTACGAATGAATATTGGATAAAAAATTGCGTTCATCATAATTTTATATTTTTATAATATGCGAGCCGAACTTAATCGGCTCACTTTTTAGTTATTAAAAATCATCGTCATCTTGTGGTTGAGCAACTGGTTGTTCTACCGCTTTTGGTTCGTCTTTTGGTTCTTCAACGATTTCGGCTTCTTCAAAATCTTCAACATCTACACTTTTAGTTTCTTTTGCGTTATCTGCATAGTTAGGTGTAGCATTTTCCATATTGTCAATAGTTCCATTTACAATACTTTGGTCAAAAATAGCCATTTGTTGCATTTCAATAGATTTAGGAGCATATTTAGTTAATAGTCGTTTTAAGACGGTTTTTTGCCCCATAGCCTCGAAGTGGTCTCTCCAAATACCTGTACCTTTACGATATGTTTGAGAAAAGCGTTGTGCGTGTGCTTTAACCTCTTCGATAGTCATATAGTCATATTTCTCAAAACCATTAGTGAGTTTGAAATAAGCCATAAAACCAATAATTTTGTCAGATTTTTTAGCATCTTCGTCAAACGTGTATTCTCCAGTAAATTTATTTTTCTTTACTAATTGACCCTCGTAAACCGTCTCACAAATAATTGATTTACATTGACCACTACGGAGGAAAAGTTCAGTCCAGCCTTTAACCATTACTTGCAGTTGAGCAAAGCAACCATCTTTTGAGTTGAAAGGTACAAGTGCAGCATAACCAAGATTAGCATTAAGAGGCAAGTCCATTGATGCTGCAATAGCAGAACCCATTACAATAGAGTTTACGTCTGCTTTCTGGAGCAAAGAATTGTTTTGTACTACTGATGTGATACTTGTCATAAATTGAGATGAGCGTTTGCCAAGCATCTCTTCAAATTTCGCTTTTACACTTGGTGCGTTAAGCGTTTGTTTTAATTGAGGAAGATTGTTTTCTGCCATAATTTTTCATTATTTAAAGTGAAACTTTCTATTATCAACAATAGATAAACATTGTTCAGGAGTTTTATTTCTCCTTATGCGAGTATATATAATACTATCTTTTATGCCTAAAATTCTTGCCCACTCAGAAACTGTGTGAGTTTCCCCATAACAAGTTAATGTCTTATTATTTCTCTTGTTATTTTGTTGTTCTAATTGAGTTGCCCATCGGCAATTACAAGGTTCATAATCACCATTTACATTTATGCGGTCAAGAGTATATTCTTTTGACGGTCGCTCGCCCATATCCAATAAGAAATTTTCAAAATTATTCCACCTCTCACATATTGTAATACCTATTCCACCATAATTGTTGTATGATGGATTTTGAGGATTATTACAACGATTTCTCATACTTTGCCAAGATTGATAAGTAATCGAATGTGTCATTTTATGTGTAGAATTTCTTTCCTTTGATTTTTCACGAGCCAAACAACCACAACTTCGTACCCCATTTTTTCTGGTGATACTATCCATCCTTATTCTTTTTTCATTCCCACACTCGCATCTGCATAAACAATAAATTCTATGTTGTGTGTTGATTATTTCTTTTTCTATACAGAGAATAGTTAATTTTCCTATTTTATCTCCTATATTTAGAGTCATAATGCTAATGTTTTTATTTCGCTAATGATTAAATAAAAAGAGGAAAGCCCATTAGCATAGCCTTATCAATAAGTTAATTACTCTTATCTATCCTCTTTTATCTTTTTGCAAAGTTACACATTTTATTTTATTCTACAAAAAGAATTTATGTTAAAAAAACTTAAAGTTTACTCCATAATACTCTAAACAAACGAATAAATAAATATATAATAACAACGTGCCAAAAGTCTATTTTTGGTAAGCCAAATATATGTGGCATTATATAATTCCAAGATATTTGTACAAGCCAAAAAATCAAGCAGGCAATACCACACCAACTAATAAATACAAGTATATTCCAAAATATATTTTTCATATTAAATAACATCTACAAATTTAGTTCGTACTATTTTGCTCAACACCATATCATAGCCTTGTTTCATATACTCTTTGGTTCGGTTTGTAGCCTCTTCCAGAGAACGAGCAAATACCGCTACGATATATGCAGTTGTTTTTTCGTTATCGTCATCGTCAATAAAGACATCTTCGATTGTAGCGAAATAGATTTGTTCATCTTCATTCGTACGTTCATTAACAAATTCTCGTAATTTACTTTGTTTGATTGCTACGATGTCGTTTTCGTTGTTATAAAGTTCTAAACCCTTAACCTCGCATTCTGCAAAGAATATGCAGTCTTTTACGATGAATTTTTCGGCAACTTTCTTATCGTTGCCTTTCTTATCTACTTTCGTAGTAACTGATACAATTTCGTAATACATAATACTTATCTAATTAAAATGGTAAATCCTCTGCCTGTACTGGAGTATCATTTACCTTTGGTGAATAAATAGGGTCTTGTGCTACTTGTTGTGGTTCGTGTTGTGGTCGTGGATTGGCTTTCACAATATCTTTTGCGTAGCATTCAATACATTGAATTTTTGGAAAGTATTTACCTTGCCATTCTGAGCAAGTAATCTCCAAGTCAAGTGATACTTGTTTGCCAACTACCAAACCATATTGTTCGATTTTTTGCGCTCCAAAGACATTAAAGCAAATAAGTTTGCCGTCTTCATCCTCTAATACAAAGTCTTGAGTTTTCCACTCTTTACCAGTAACCTTTGATACACCTGTTTTAGGTGCTAATACTGCACATATAGTGCCATTTACTTTTGCTTTCATATTTTGATATTATTTATTAAAAATGAGTAAATTTATTGATTGAATATAGTAAGCCCTTTATACCCCTCGTACATATAAACTACATCTCAAAATACACGTCAAAAGAAAAAGCAATTTGTGATGCAAGTTACTACGAGAACTATTTTCGGTTTACCTAAAAACCTACTGCACTATCAGCACTTCCGTACCCCTCGTCATTGATTTCGTTTATACTATATATTCTGGTTTCACTTTCGTGGCACGAGGTCGTATGTTGTCAGTGGCTCGGACATTGCACACACTTTTCACAAAATATATAATACATCTGATAATACAATTTCTCCTACAATGTAGGAATTTTATCACATTTTCGTTGTTTAGGCAACGTGCGGTGTGTATGAATGATAAAGAACACAATTAACTTACCGCATTAGTATATTTATATAAAAACATACAAAAAAACCTACAAGTGCCGAGTTAAAAAACAACTTTTGAGTTTGGGTACGGAAGACACTTGTAGATTTTATATATAGTCGTATTAGTAATAATCATTATTACCATAGTAACACAAAAGTTGTATTCCGTTTTTTACCCCACCACAAAGATACAACATATTTTTGAAATGACCAAACATTTTTACAACTTTTTTTGAAAAATTTTTAATTAACTAACTACCAAGTAGTTATCATCACTTGCATACAAATAAATCGCTTGATTTTTAAGAATTGGGAGATTTTTAGTATCAAAAACCGATGCTTCATCAATGAAAATTGGCATTTCAATACCAAAATGTTCGCAAAATAGTTGTTGTAGAGATATACAAGTCTTAATTCGGTTAGAGTTGTTTAGAGTAGCATATTTAACACCATCGGTGCTTGTAATGATGCACGCTGGTACTTTTTCACCATTCTTTTGAGTTTGCCACATCTGGATTTGGCAATATTCAAGTTTACCATTGATGCGCTCACTAATAATATTTGCTCTTTCTTCAACCCATTCTCTACATTTAGCCAAAACACCTTCAAGATAAGCAATTTTGTTTACAATTGCTCTTTGTTCGTTTTGGAGTTCTACTACTTCTAACTTCAACTCATTTGCTTTATCTTTAACACCATACTCTCTATTAAGACCTTCAAGTTTAGCGATGAGTGTTTTTTTAGCCTCGTTGAGTTCCGAGTTGTCGTTTTGTGGTATTTGAGGCAAACTTGATTTCAAGTCCTCTATTTCTTGCCACATTGTTTTGTACTCATCGGTTTCCTCAAAAGGAACAAATGTGCTTTCGTATTGTGATAACTCTGCTACTAACTCATCTTTGTTAATGTAAGAGTTTACGATTAAACCAGCATCTTTTATCTTTTGGAGTTCGGCAATACGTTTCTCTAACTCATCAATCTTTACTTTATTGGTTTTACCTTGCGCAACTATATTATTAAGTTCCTCTTCTTTGCGTTTGTTGAATATAGCCTTTTTCTCTTCAATCTTGTCGAAAGGCAATTCTTGACCACAATACGCACAAGTTCCACCATCAAAAGTACGAGATTTAACTTCGTCTCTTTTCTCTCTCAACGATTGTTGCTCTTTAAGTGTAATCTCCAATTTCTTTTGTTCTACCTCTAACATACGGCAGTCATTATCGTATGCGGTAGCATTAAGGTCGTTATTTCGTTTTATACGAGCATTCTCATTGTCAATTTGCTCTATTTTAGCCTTTATTTCGCTTTTGCGAGCATTAAATTGAGCGAGGTATGTATTTCTACGTTCATTAACTTTGAGTGTCTTAGAGTTAATTATTTCAAAAATAGCATCTCGTTGACCAAGTATAGGTTTGATAGCCTCTGCTCTACCTAACATCTGGTTGTCTATGAGTTCTATTTCTTGTTTAGTCTCTTGCATTTTCTCAAACAACGCATCAAAGTCAACTTTATTAAACTCGTTGATTAAGTTTTCGTTTTGCTCAATGAGTTTAGGTAGTAGCGCAAGTCTATCCTCGTATGGTTTCTTTTCTTTCTTTGTGCGCTCCTCTATCATTTCAATAGAGTATTTACCGAGCATATCACTTAATATAGAATAGTCGCCTTTGAAATCACTTGGTTTAATTTCGCCAACAAGTTGTTCTAAAACTTTGCGTGCTTTAGTTTTGTCATCCTCACAAAGTGTAGCAAAGAAATCACCTGACAAGCAATAAACCAACATATCATCTGGGCATACATTTTGTCTAACCCATTCGGTAAAGTTTGTTGCCGATACCTCAATATTGTCAATCAAGAATGAATATTTATCACTTGGTGATTTTGTATAAAAGTCAGACCCTTTTTTACGTACAAAATCTGCCTTAACACATTTTTCTATTGTATATTCTAAACCATTTATTTCAAGAACAGCCTTTACAGAAGCAATAGGAGTATTCACATTTAATTCTTGTTTGTTGTCAAAGAGTTCGTGATTTTTTGCATTATATGGGTCGGTATATCCAGTTAATAACCAACACCAACCTTTCAGAAGTGTAGTTTTCCCAATGCCATTTTTTCCTTTGATTACATTTTTTTGAGCATTTAATGAAACCTCCTTGTTTTGTGCTTTCCAATTGCACAAAATTAGTTTTTTTAATACAATTCTTTTCATAAGATTTTTTTTAAGAAATTAGTTAATATTTTATCTATATCATTTATTTCGTTATATCGTATTATTATTAAATTTATGTTATTTTCTTTACACCATATTTCCAACTGTTTATCTCTCCATAGTTGGAGTTTAAATGCCTCTTCATTTCTGTGAAAATAAGGTACTTTTTTGTAATGTTGGATGCCATTAAATTCTATAATATACTTTTCATTTAATTCTATATAAAAATCTACTTTCACTTCATTTAATAGCCCAATTTTTATTTTATATTGTGGGATAAAATTTATTCCTTTTTTTAATAAAAAATTAGAGACTTTTTCTTCTCCCCTACTATGATTAGCGCATTTAGAGCAACCTCTACCATATAAATGTCCGTTTGGTGTTTGCCAAAACTCTCCGTGTTCGGGGCAAATTATTTTTATTTTTTTGTTAGCACAAATGTATTCCACTTCACTATAATCATATTTTTCGCCATGTACTTTTCTTGCCTTATCAATAAATTCTTTCGTTTCGCTTCTCCTTTTTTCTCCACGTTCCATAATTGCGCACTCAGTACAACCGCAACTATTTAGATGTTTATGCGCTTTTATATATATTTCTCCGTGTATTGGACATATTATGCATACAGGAGTATGGCAATCAGTATATTTAGTTTTTGAATATTCATATTTATCACCATGTTTATTTTTGGCTAAATATATAAAATATTCAGTATCCATATAATGCTTACTACATTTAGGGCATTGCCTTCCTTTTAAAGCATTAGAAGGTAATATTAAAAAGTCCCCATGTATTGGGCAAGTTATAGAAACTTTTTCTTTCTTTGATATATATTTAACGTTATTAAATGTATATTTATTTCCATAAACCTCCTTTAGTTGTTTTATAAATACATCGTGTTCTTTTTTTCTGATTTTACTTGAATATTCATTGGCACACTTATTGCATCCATGCCCTTGCAAATGGCTATTTGGACTTTGCCAAAATTCACCGTGAATAGGACATATTATTACTACTTTAGTTTGAGCATTTTTATACTCCACCTTAGAATAATCGTACTTACCATTGTGTAATTCGGTAGCACGCTCAATAAACTCTTCTCGTGTTAATTTTCTCATTTTAACTGACTTTTTAATGATTGTACTGACAAAACTTAAAAGAGGAAGGCTTGTCAGTTTAGCCTTGTCAATAGGTTAATTACTCCTATCTATCCTCTCTAAATGTTTTGCAAAGTTACGAAAATAGTTTAATATGCGCAAGTTTATTAACAATATTTAACTAAATAAATATCATTTATCTTCTTCATAAGTACCATCGAAAAAGCCCATTATATGAAATGTGCTATTATTCCAATATATTTCCTTGATAAGGTACTCCTCTTTGAATGAATATAGATAATAGTATTCTGTTGTATAATCCTCAGTTGGTATATGATTTTGCTTTATGTATTCAAATTGCTCAATTGCTTTTTGTTTATCGGTGGTAGCAAAAACTATTTCTTTGGAATTATTTGATTGCCAACTTTCGCTATATTCGTTTATAATTAAGTAAATCATAACTCCACCTCCAATTCTTTGTTAGTTAATAGGTAATATGCGTTTTGGAGTTGATGTAAGTATTTGATGTTATCGTTATAAAATATAGTGAAATAATCAACCTTAGCGTCTTCATTCTTCATAACATACAAAACAATACACTCGTCTTTTGGCATAACCCTAAAATCAAGCAGATAACTATAATTGTCTATACGTACTTCTTTATAATACATATATAGTTTTTTTTCTACTAATTCTATTTTCTCAAACCCAATCTTTATCAACACTTCTTCGGTGAGTTCGATAGGGTCAATTTCATTTGCATCTAACGAGGTTTTGTAGCGTTCAGGAAGAAAAAAATAAACACGACCATCATTTTTCACTCCTGTTACTTTGCAAAATTCAATATCGTTTGATAATGCATAGGTATATTTTATATAATTCCCAATTCTTAATTCGTTTGCTTTCATATCAATAAATTTTTAGTTGCTTTTCCTTTAAATTTATCTAACAACATATCCGTAACTCCATTAGCCACTTTATAAGAAATTTTTAGCATATTTATAACTTCTATGGCTTTAGTCCGATGTGATTTACCTTTGCCGAATAAAACATCTTTTGACTCCGATATTATTTTTTCAAGAGGTACTCTTAAATCTGGATTTACATCAACTAAAGGTTGCATATACGCAAAGAACTCTTCTATTTCATTTGCTTTAGCCTTTTTCTTAGGTATCCAATAGTCAAGAATAACATCAAAGTCGTACTTGACCATAATATCGCTTTTGTCTATTTCGTCAAGATACTCCATTATTTTGTATTCTATTGGTGTTTCGGGAAACTCTACACCATCGAAAACAATAGGAGGACTTGGCTCAAATTTAGGATGCTCAATAGGTATTGTTTTATACACTATTCGACCATCTCTTATTGCTTTGAATTTAACTTTTGTTTTCATAGTTCATTATTATTTTTATCACGTTCATACCAAGATAATTTTTTCGCCTCCTCCTCATCGTAGTCAAACTTTTTGTTCAACTTCTCCATTTGAAATCTCTTTGAGTTGTTGAGCAAATACAAAGACCTTTGAATAGCATTTTGATGCGTTTGGTTTTTAGGTTTGTTTGAGCAAACTATATTTTCCAATACGCAAGTTTCTGCCTCAATCAATTGCTTTAATTTGTCCGTATTATCAACTTCAAGATACTCTACATAACTCTCCGATAGTTCTTTGAACGATACTTTCTTTTCACATAAGAGCAAAAAGAAAAGATGTTTAATGGTCTCAGGTTTCCACTTTTCGATTTTGTGGTAAACATCTTTAAATTCATATAATTCCTTTAGCATATTTATCGTATTTGAAATTTCTCACATATTAATACATCGCCAACAATGTAATCGCCAATTCTTGTAAAATGTTGATATATTCTTGTTGCACTTACGTTAAATGGTAAATCAAGTAGTTTACCTTCTTCATTGATTACCATATAAGCATCGTCAAGGTCAATAATTTCGATATAACCACCAACAATTTCTTTGAGTTCTTTCAATGAAAAATCTTTTTTGTTTTTAGGAGAGGTTTCAATAATATCTCCATTTGTTTTATAGATGTATGCCATTTATTCCTCCTTTATTTTACCATCAAGGTAAAGTTTGTGTTTGTATTGTCTTGTGTTTCTAACTGCGATAGTATTTGTTTCTCGGTCATAGTAACGACCATCTTTTCGCCTTTCTTTGAATTGTGCTTTTGCCCTTTCGTGTCTCTCTGGGTCAATTATAAATATTATTAATCTACGACTAACTCCGAACATACGGGCAAGAGTACGTTGTGATAAGTTGTGTTCTTTTCTTAACCTTACGATTTCAAACTTATCGTCTTCGGTTAGTTTTCTCCGCCTATCATATTGAGGTGGTAGTTTGATTTTTTCACTTATGTATGGCATAATTTCAATCAAATATACTTAAATCAATTAAACCTTTACATTCCCAATAGTTAGTCAATTTGACCGCAATATAGCCTATTAGAACGGCTAAAACTTTGCTACCGATAAGAAGTTCAGTCCAATACTTAGAATTGCTTACAGGTTCGCTAAATAGGCAAAAAATAGCAATAAAAGCGAGAATACCAATAACGTAAATTCTCCAATTTAATAACAATGTTTTCATAGTTCAAATATTTCTAATTTTTTGATTAGTTCTAATACATCTTTTTTCTTGTCAAGGTACTCTGGGATTTCTACCCCATTCCTTGATTTATTAAATCGTTGCCCATTGCATAGTTCATAGAAAATATCACCCCACATACGTTTTGCTTTAATCTCAACCCTACCATATCTTATATGCCAATATGAATGACCATCAAAGATAGGTTTACCTCCCCACTCTCCGTGTGTTGGCTGTTTTCTCTTGGCGATGAAATAACGAGAGCCATCATTTGAATAAAGTATAATGCGATATGCTCCGTTAAAGTTTTTTTCTTTGAGTGCAAGTCTATCTTTTCTTAATTGTTCTTGCACATCAATTGGTAATTCTTGGAATGTCATAATGTTTTTTAGTTAGATGTTAATATTAATTATCATAATCGTCATAGTCATTCATATCTCCTTCCGACATTGCATTCAGAGTATCGCAATCGGTTTCCCAATATTTCCAAGCACGTTTCAAACATTTCTTATAAAAAGAAATATAATCTATAGCATCCGAATAGTCAACAAAGTTTTCCTCTTTACAACCATCATATTCGTATGATAGTTTGTATACATTATAACTATACTCCGAGCCATCATACTCGTCTTTTTCGGTTACTACCTCGTCTATTTCTACATTGATAAACGAGAGAGTGAAATGCGTGTTGATGTCCTCGTAGAGAGTGGCAACTACATCTCCAGTTTCGGCATTAAATAGAGCAAGTTCTTCATTTAACTTGTCAATTTTCTTTTGTAATCTTTTTAATTCCTTCATAGTTTTACTTTTTAGTTAGTTAGTTATTTGTGAGCAGATAAACTATCACATCTATCTGCCCTTTGCTTGCACCAATCTCACGACTATCAGGCAATTTATTAAATTTATATCATTATGAAAAACGTGTTTGCAAAGTTACAAATTTGGTTGATAACAACCAAATTATTTAATAAACTTTAACTATTTTTATAGTTTGTTTATAGTAGAGTTATCACACTCTACTATAATTCACTTATTAGACATATTGCTATGCTCCAAAGAATAGCAACTAAAATCCACAATTCTATACGTGCTTTATACTCGTTGTTTTTTAACCAAACAATACAACGCAACATCTTATACTTGCGGTTATTTAAGTAGTAAACACCACACAAGATACATTTGATTAAAACTTTAATTGTGTACATAATTTATTTTTTTATAAAATATTCAATTGCAGATGACACTAATATATAGTGTGTTTTAGTGACTTTACATTTATCTTGCCAAGGATTATAAAAGTCTAATGCCAAATCATTATATAATGTTGGAATGTGTTTTCTTATTTTGTTTTTAAGCCATTTATAATTGATAGGCTTAGCACCTTCCATCATTTTATTCCATTTATCAATGGTTATATTATAACAAGTACATTCTAATTTCATAATAATAATATCTTTTAAGTAATTAAATACCATTTTCCGCTATATAATCAAGAACAATGAGTATGTCTTGCGGTATATTCTCTCTATCATCGCAACAATACATTTCGTTATACTCTTCGATATTAGGTTCGTTGTTTAACTTTTCAATAATTTTCTTTTCGTCAAAAGGACAATCATAACATTTTGGTGTTTCACATAAAGAGCAAGGCAAGATAACCCTTCCACAATGCTCGCATTTTTGTAAAATAAACTCATTTCTTATTTTACTTTCGCTTTCACAATCTGGACACCATTCGTAGCAAATATCATTGTCATCATCATTTACCTTTTGCACCCTACATACGATTTCGTGTAGTTTGTTATATACAAAATAAGAATAAGGATTATCATAAGTATAATTATAGCCATCAAATAACTCCTCTATAGCATCACTGATAAAACAACACAAAGACACATCTGGAATATATATTTCAAAATAGTCTGCCCCAATCATAAAAGACAACATTTTCTTGTCTTTATTATAATTTGCATTATTAACAGATTCTAATCTTTCAAGAGCATCAATAATTTTTTCAATCGGTTTCATAGTGTTTTTATTTTTTAATGTTAGTAATATCTTTAATATTGTTAGCAAGAACCATCGGTTTGCTTAATTGAAAGACACGTTGAAATTCTTTTATGCAAAGACTTACCGCTAAACCATTTGTTATTGGTTTAGAATTTTTCTTAACAAAATTCTTAAAACTATAATAGAAATTATAGTCATCAAAATCGTACTCTATATACTTGTCATCATCCATAGCAAGAACAATAAACAAGTGCTTTGTCAATTTACTTTGTCTTACTTGAACGTAAGGATTGTTTTCCTTAAACCATTCAATCAAATCATTTACTTGTTTGGTGTTTAGTTCCATATTTAATTTTACTAAAGGATTGATATTTTGTTGTTTTTCGCCTTTGAGTTTTTCGTATCAATGCAAGAATTGACAAGATTTCTAATATCTTGCAGAATGTTAATATATGCAACTCGTGCATTTTCTTTATCCTTGTGAGAAGCATAATTTGATTTTATTGTTCTTTGGCAACGATGTATCTTTTCGCACAAATTAAGATATTCTTTAAGTGCTTTTTTTGTGAAATTAAAAACAATCAATCCGTGATTTTCACAATTTTGATATTTGCCCTTGTAAAATTGTCTTTCGTCTTGTTCGGCAAAAGTTTTTCCGTTGCATTGAAATTTGATTAACTCGCCCATAGAATAGTTAGAGGAAACATTTATAGGCGCAACATCCCAATGTATTGAACTTTTTTCGCTCATACCAAAGGAGATTAGTGTTTCCAACAAAGTTATTTGTTTGTTGATTTCTGCTTGCTCATTGAGCAACTCTTTCATCGTTTTCATTTTCATAATTCATAATTTTTAGTTAATATTAAGTTAGTTATTTGTACCTATGGAGCAAACCAATGCTCCATAGATTGTTAATTCCAAAAGTCCTTTGATGAACCTCCTGTGAGTTCTTTCAAGACCTCGTAAATGATTACTACAAATATAATTACTCCAAACATAATTTAATACTTTTTTACACGTTTAACCATTGCGTATAACCTAACATAATTGAAAGGTAAACCTTTCGATGTTGTTTGACCAAGATTATTTAATTCCTCTGCCAAATCTTCCCAAACTTTTCTTTCGGTTTGACCATTCAACTCGCCATTTCTTTTTTCAAAATTGTCAATGTACTTTATCAAGAAAAGATTGGCACTATTTTGTCTTGCCTTTTCTTGACGCAATTCGGATGCTTTCTTGACTGCTTGCTCCATTGTGCCACCACCAAGTTTCTCGCATCGTTTACCGTCTTTGGTTATAAAATAACCTTGCTCTTGTAGTTGTTTCTTTCTAACATTAAGCGCTGCTTTTGTACGGATTGAAACCATCAATGCCTCTCTCTCTGCTAATGCAAAGAATAATGTGAGAGTGAATTTGTCGGTATGTGGCAAATCACAAAAATAGATATTACCATCACCCATTTCATCGTACACTTGTAATGCTTCAATAGTATTACGAAATCGGTCTGTTTTTGCTATTATCAATATAGCACCTATTTCTTTACAATGCTTGATTGCTTTTTGTAACTCTAAACAACCACGCAATTCCGTCCCTGTATAAACCTCCTCGTAATCTTGCACTAAAATTCCGTTTTCGGATTTCACAAAATAATCTATCAAATCCTTCTGGGCTTGCAATCCCAACCCTGATTTGCCTTGCTTTAAGGTTGATACCCTTCGCCAAGATATAAATTTCTTTTCATTCATCTTTTATTACTACTTTTACATTGTTAAACCTCATTGCTAAACCTTTGTACAAACCATCGGCATAGCACTTAATTTCTTGCTCGGTCGCAGTCATTTCTTGCTCAAGAATTGTGCGACCATTTTTTGATACCGCAACGATTGTTTTTGTAATCTCTTGCGGTTGATGCAGTTCTACGATATTACGAATTGCATCTAATGATTTCAGTAATGTTTCTTTTTTCATATTTTTTAATTTAATTATCATCACAAGTACAGAAAAAATCTTCATCCACAAAACCTATTCCTTCGTAATGTTTATAAATAACATCATCTGGAATACCAAGAAAGTTATCAATACCCTCCAATACTTCGGGGTCAGTTTCTAATAATTGATAAAAATATGCAAACTTTAATTGTTCGATTTGTTCACGAGATAACTCGTAAACATTTTTATAAACATCTTTCATAATTTTTTTTTAATTTTGGTTAGTAATTTGTTCTCTATCTCGTCAATCAAGCGAGATAGAGATATTGTTTTTATCTTACAAAAGATATTATTGTTTCTAAATCGTGGTCATCTGCAACGTGCATTAAATACTCATAGAATCTATCTTCCACTCGTTCTACATCAAAAAACACCCTTATCTTGACACTCTACACAATCTCTTGATATTAAGAGATATATTATTTTAACAAATCTCTCTCTCTTATCCAGATTATTCCAAATTTCATTTATTTTTTCAACGAGTTTTGGATTGTGATTGTTTGTGTCATTCATAATCTCCTCGCAGAGATATTGCTTCAAGAACTTATCGGTGATGTCATTTTCAACATCATCATATCTTGCGTCTATCATATAGGCAACATACAAGTACAACAACTCATTATCTATATCTCCTTCGCCACTGATATAGTCTTGAAAAAACGAATCCGATGCCCTGTTGTATAACTCTAATTTTTTATCATCCTCATATTTACTTTGACTGAGTTGATAAAGGATTTTACAATAAACAGACCCATCATAACTATCACACAATGTTGTTGTTGTTTCAAATACTTTTACATTTACCTCGTTACTCTGACAAAATTCACAATAAATATTTACACACTCAAAATGTGTATTAGTCTTTCTTACAAAGGCATTATCTTCTTCTACTGAAGAAACAATATACCCATCAACTTTTTGATACTCGCTTTGTACTTTTGCAAGCAAGTTTTCGTAATCTTTTCTTTTAATAATCATAATGTTTTAATTTAAGTTAATATTAGGTTAGTAATTGGTAGGCATATAAGATTTCACTCTTATATACCTTTGTTTTTATTTGTCGAAATCAATTTCTATTTCGTCTATTGTTATTTCTAGGATTAGAAATTCGTTAGTGAATTTACTTTGTCCTATCTTCATTAAAAATTCACGGCACTCATCAAAAGTTTCATCGTCTGTCAATAAATTCTTGAATATTGTCGCACTTGATTGCCAAAGCATACCTTCGACATCTTGTTTATTCGTAAGGTCTATTTCGTTATAATACTTAAACCAACCAAACAACTTTTCATCATTGTGAAAATGATATTTAATATTTTCGTTTTCACTATTAAAAATTTGTAGATAATCATTCTGCACTTCCTTTTTGATTATATCTCTGAATTTTTTAATTGCTTTTTCTTTATTCAAGAAAAAGTATTCGTGTGTAGATTGACCATCCATACCACAAGGAGAAGTCCAAGAAACTTTGTAACCTTTCATAATCTTTTCATTTAAGTTAGTTAATAATTAATTGATTAGTTCCTACATACTAAACCAATAGTATGTAGGATGTTATTATTCATATTCCTCGTCAATGTCCATATCCGACAATATTGTTCTCAATCTATCTTCTATACACTCACTATCCTCATTCTCTTCATAATCATCAATTCCAAGATATTCACAAAGTATAGTGTACATACTAATATCTACTTCGCCATTGACGATGTATTCTCTCTCCTTACAAAATTTGTAAAGTTTCTCGATGTTGATGTCAAAAGAAATCGTTACGCTTGGTTTTAATTCGATTTTCATAATCCTTTTTTTTAATAGGTTAATATTCCGTTTATTTTATTCTTCAACAAAATGGAGAGTATGCACTTTTGGTTTACTTGAAGTAATTTTAATGTTGATGGTCAATTCTTCTTCTTCGTCTTCAAAGTCTTCAATTACCAAACCATTGAGTTTGCTTTTTACGCAGTCTTCTTTGGTGAGATAGGTTTTATAGATACCACTTTTTTCCGAGATACACACCATCATACCATCTTTGGTAACGAGCAAATGTTCAAATCCGGGATAAAAGTCATTGCGTGGGGTGTTAGTATTATCACTCCAATGCCAACATCTACCATAGAACCCAATAACTGCAGCACGTGCCAAACTTGTGAATGCAGTACGTCCAATTCTCCACTCCAAATCAGTAGAACAATGTCCGTTTACTTGATGTTGAAAGAATGCTTCTTTGCTTTCGAAAATCGCAGTTTTGTCAGTGATGAATTTTTCAATCCATTGTGGTTCCGAGTTTGGTAATTGCACAAGGAACGACAATCCCATTTCTTTATAATGTTTATGGTGAGAAAATACTGAATAAGCGAGAATTTTGAAAGCAACTAATTTATTGCCACTACCGACTTTATAGTATTTTTTCCCAAAACGCAATTCAGTTGGGAATAAAAGTTCATCATCACTTATGTATGACAAATTACATTTTGGTACGTTATAACCTTTGAAAAATTCTTTGTTTTGGGTCAATTTAATTTCCATAATTCATAATTTTTTAAGTTAATATTAAGTTGATTAGTTCCTATGCGCCACAATCAAGAGCGCATAGGATATTGTGTGTGTTTAATCTTGTAAATAAGGAGTTACCATCTCTATGATGACTAAAGGGTTGCGACCAAACATCTTGTCATATAGACTCTCTATAAAGGCATTGATGTTGTCCTTATGTTCTACGCTCAATACTTGTTCGATGTGGTCAATTAAATCACTTTCCACTTCCGAATGTCTTACGTCATCAAGATATATATTTAGCATCTTTACTTTCACGTGCATAGGCACTTTGTGTATGCTATTTTTTATTTTAGTCCACAAATCACTTTCACTTGATACTTTTGTTATAAAACACCATCCATAACTATATTTTGCGGTGTGACCGATTTCAACCTTTTCTCCGTTTATCCTTGCATAGACCCAATCTCTTGTGTTAAAGAATTGGCTATCTTTGAGTGCTTGTTCCCTTGCTTGTTCAAGAGTTAATTCCATTATCTCGGTATTGGCATATCCGTTTGTAAACCATACTTTCATAATCTAATAAAATTTAATTTAGTTAATAACTTTAGTTGATTTAATTCTCCATCGCATCAGTCAAGTGCGATTTCGTAAAGTTTCTCGTATAACCTTATCAACTCTCTCATATCCTCAACTTCATCAATGTTTGACATAGAGTCTTTTGCAAGAATGACAATCTGTCCTACACTATTAAGGTACACTTTTAGTACCTCTATTTCAAAAGATGTATCATCTCCACAACGAGAATATTCATCCTCTACTTTAATTATAAGGTTATCGTATGGGTCGCCTTCTCGAAAATCAAACTCTTCATCTTCGCCCCAATACTCAATAATGTCTTGAGTATCTGCCTTATAATCATAATAAAAAGGAATTTTGATTTCATTGTTATTGTTGCGCAACAAATACTTGATGTCGCTAATAACATCGTTACGAATTTCGTTTAATTCACGATAATAATCTCTTTTCATTGTTCTGCCTCCAAATAGTTTATTAAGGTTTTTAATTTACCGATTTCTACGTCAAATCGGTCTGCAAAAGTTTTTGTACGATAGATATTTTTTTTATCCTCATACATTTTCACTTCTTTTTTTAATGCGTTTAAGATTATATGTAACGCATCTTGTGTTAATTCAAATTGTTTCATAATCATATTTTTTTAGATTAGTATTCGGTTGTCACCACAACGGCATCTGCCGTTTTTTCTACCACTTTGCCAATAGCATCGTGGAACACACCACTATTGATTAAACCAAAGAAATCTCCTTTGACTTTATCAAGTTCTGCTTGATAATTTTCTTTGTCATCAATGTTGTCGGTTTGGTCAATATAATTTTGACAAGCACTAACAATGCTTATCAAATCCTGTTTTGAAAACATCATAATATACTCATTTTTTTAGTCAGTAAACTCATCTACGATAATTAAACACTCAGATTTCAAAGGTACTAAAGGTTCTCCTTCAAAATCATTATTATTTTTAGTGTAGAATTTACCATCTACACTACATACTAATGCGCCTTTTTTGGTGGTAAATACCTCTCTACACCAAAAGTCGCAACCTAATTTTTTGATTTCGATTGTTTTCATATTATTATTATTATTTAGTTATTGTGATTAGTACCTATGCGAGTGGTCAAACTCGCATAGATTGATGTATTATCGGTCTGCCCAATAAGTCCAAGTATTTAGTTTTTTAGTGCCATATTTTTTGAGATAGGTTTGCAATCTCTTCTCTAAACACTTTCTACCATATTCCAATGCTTTGATTAACTCTGCACGTTGCTCTTTTGTGATTTCTTTTTCTTTCAGTTTTTCTCGCTCCCATCCATAGCAATCAAAGCGAATACTCATTGTTTTAGAATAATTACAAAGTTCTTTATAGACGAAAGATGTTTCATCTTTTAGTTTCTTTATCCTCCAATCAAAATCTCTAAAGTTCTCACTCAAAAAATGTTCCTCAAGAGATTTATTGTCTTTTGTGACATTACAATAATAGTCATAATCAGGACCTTCATCGTGGAAACAAAAGTCCGTCTTTATGCTTGGTTTGGAAATCAAGAACGGATAACCATCCAACATAATTGCACCAACATTATGCTTTTTATAGTAATCGCCATCTATCAACTCTAAACTATCCAACAACTTCTTGTAGTCATTGGTAGTTTCTTTAGATTGCTCCTCAACTACATCCAAATTTAGCACCTCTATTACCTCTTGTAGTTTGGTCTTAGGAAACACCCAGCCACATCCACAAGATAATTTAGGGTTAAATCTGCCACCTAATGCTTTGAGTTGGTCTTTAATACGTTTAGTATCTCCGATTACCGCTATTGCTTTGTCGGAGTAGTCAATGATTTGGAAATCGTTATTCTCTGCCGACTTAACTGCGAGGATTTCATTAAAGTCATCCTCGTATAAGAAATCTTTACAAGAGAACCCATCTGGGAAGCACTCATAATCTTGCACCATAAACTCGGGGTCTTTTTCATCAGAGTGAATTTTCTTACACTCTGCGATGAAATCTGCATAGGTAGCAAATTTAGTAATGTCAATCCATTTGCCACCGATATTTCCGTTGTTGTACTTAAACCAAGTACCAACGTACACCTTTGGATTTTCGTTTTTCATAACGCATCTAAATTAAATTAAACAATATTTTAGTTAGTTGTAGGTATAGCACTGAAGTCATCTCGCTATACCTTAATTTTAGAATTATAATAATTCGTTGAGTTTATCCATAATAGATTGATACTCTCCTTTTTCAAACAAATCTGCCAATTGTCTTGTGTGTGGTAAGATTTTGTTCCAAAGCAATTCTTGTTGTTTGTCAGATTTACGACCTAATTCCTTCACTAAGAATTTTATGCCACTAAACCCAACAAAACCTTCGCAAATCATTCCGTTGCCACAATCTCTTCGCTCTACGGGAGTAATAGAGAGATACAATCCTCTACTCTCTTTTTTGTAAGTAAAGTAATTAATCCCACCTAATAGGTAAGACAATTCAATTTTGATTTTTGCACTCTCATTTTGAGTACGCAAATCTTGCTCATAAACTGATGTTCTCATAACGATAAAATTTAATTTGTTGATTATGTTATTTTTTTAATGTACACAAATATAACAAATTGATTGTTAATTTCCAAATCTTTTTAGTTAAACTTTCTTAAAAAGATGTTAAACTTTGTTAAAGATTTGATTTGTGGGTAGCAGAGGTTTCAATCTCTACTACCCTAAGATTTTTAGTCGGTAGTTCGGATGTAATAACTCAAATCCTCACCACTAAAATTGTTCATTATAAAACAATCAACTTGTTTCCAAAGGGTATCATATAGTCTGCCAATCTCTTCGTTTTGCTTCCACCATAAAAAGATTGACCAATTGAGAACCATCGCAAGTTCGGTCATAATCTTTATAGACTTTCTATTGAAAGGATTTTCTATAACCGAAATGTAATTCACTTTGATTAGGTTTTTCATTGGTTCAACCCAATCAAAGTCCATCTCGTTGGCAGTTTCAATAGAGTGTAGTTCGATTAAACGAAATACATCCCAAAGATTAGTTATCGGTGTGTAATCCGACACATCATCTATATTCCACTTAGGAATGATTACTTCTTTTTTCATAATTCATCTTTTTATTTTGTTAAACTCAATCATCATACCATTGATAACATCAACGATGTCTTGTTGTCTGCGCTCTTCATCATCCACGATAGCGATACAACACTTGTATGCGTATAAGTATTGCTTCATAGATGCTACATCCATAATGTTAGGTCTCTTGCGATTTTGTATTTCTTCAATTGCGTTGTTTAGATACTTAATCAACACTCTTGGTGTTTTTTCGCAATTGAAAAAATTACACAATCTTTTGCCGTCGGCATTAAACCAACTAATCGCTACATCAAGCGATACTACATAAGAATTTGATTTCATAATGATATTTTTTTTAATTAAACAATAAATTGATTATTTGTTGGTATGTAGGCGACCAAACCTACATACCATATTTATTTGATTTCTTGATGCTTGCTACGTTCAGTATAGAAATCATAATAATAGTCCATCTTGAAATTTTTAGGAAGATATTTCATTACCTCGTCTTTTCTATATATCGGTCTCCCATAATCATATATGAAATTTTTTTCTACATCCTGAGTTTCAACAACTCTGAAATATTGTCGTCTTAGCATCATTGGATTTACCATTGGATAGACTACCTTTGCTAAATCCATATACTGACTTGCATCTTTCACTTTAACAAGTATTGCGATATTTTGACCGTCTCTTTCAGATGAAAGGGTTACATATAGATTTATACGATAACCTTTCTTTTCTGCCGAGTAGATTTCACTCAACACGCACGATGCAACCTCTAACATATCTTCGCTTTTTATATCCCAAGATGTTGTTGGATTCCAAAGTACGTTGAGTACTTTTGAGTTTTTGTAACGTACCACTCTTTGATTAATCATTTGTTGAGGTACGTTAGCACAATAATTCGGAACGTGGGGAACAAATCCGACTACGTCTGCATAGTTTTTTGTTCTTGTTGATGTGCCTGTGCCGACCATCTTTGTGGTTGACAAGATTTTCTTTATCTTGTCAAAGTTTGCTCGGTCGCCAGATTTTAAGCGACTTTGCGCCTCTTCTAAAGAAGCACTTTCGCAGTCTGTAGATTTACCTTTTCTCATTGAGGCTAAATCTCGGTTTGCGAATATAGCACTTGTTTTGGCATCATCAACATACCTTGCAAATTGCAATGTACTCTCAAATCTTAAGAAAATGTTTTCTTTTGCCATAGTTAATAAATTTAGTTAGATTTGTGGGCAGATAGGGTTTCAATCCACTCTGCCCTATTTTGATTATTCGTTTATCATCTTAAACATTACCTTTGCGTAAATGTTATCTTGCAAAAGTAGATTGTTGTATAATATATTTAGGTCTGATTTATCCATCCCCTTAAATACTGCCATTGATAGCGCATCTTGAATTTCAAACATTTCGATAAAATCCGCCATCATTGATATGTTACGATAACTCAACGTCATCGGCATTTGTGCTTTCTTTGAGGCAAACCTCAAATCTTGAATAAATTGAACAAGATGTTTGTTGCGTTTTGCCATACGCATCTCTATTCGCTCATCGTAGTCTATCTCAATGTATGCAAAACGATTTAATGTTGCACCATCGAGCTGCATTCTACCGCTGTAGATTTCGTCTGCACCTCTGCCACAAGTATTACCTGCTGCGATTACTCTGAAATCTGGGTGCGCTTTAACTCGCCCCACAACAGGAAAATCATAGTATCGGTTTGCGATTGCCATATTGAGTAGAGTTAGGACTTCTGGTGATGAAGCATCCATCTCGTCAAGCATAAACAAACCACCTTTGGTAAATGCATCATAAAACGATGTTTTAACATATTCGCCTTTAGCATCACCATAACCAACGATTTTGTACTCTTGGGTTACCGATGACGCAAAGTAAAATTCAATTCCTAAATCATCTGCGACTTGTTTGCAGATTACGTTTTTGCCCGTACCAGCAGGTCCGTACAAGTAAATCGGTTGATTTAACTTTACTATCTTTTTAATAGCATCGAATTTTTTATGTTTAATCTCACCTTCCTCAGTGGGATTTAACATAAACTGCAACTCTTGCAAGGTCAATCCCTCAAATCGTTCGAGTTCTTGACCTTTTTTGCAAAATCTGCCGTTGTATTTATCGGCATCCAATTTTGCGTCAAAGACAATCATAGTGCCTTCTTCGTCAAGATAAAACTGACTGATTTTTGGCACTTGATTAAAATCAAATTTTTCAAACATAAAAATCTAATTTTTTAGTGGTTCAACAATAATTTTTTGATTTTGTTCCCCACAACTACAATCAAGAATTGTGGGGATAATTCGATTTATGCAAGTTTGTAACGTCTTGCACAATTTAGAGATTGGTTATACATCTCTTTTGGAGAGATATTACCCATTTGAAAATCGTTTGCTATTGATTTCCACTCTTTAACAAGTGGATGAGGAGCAATACCTCGTAAATCAAATAACTTGTTTGCTTTGTGGATGTAGTATATAACCACAAAGAAATTGTTCTCTTTGATGAATTGTATTTTATTCATCATTTTTTTGATAATCTCTTTCATAATGATAAAATTTAATGATTTTTGATTGGTTAACTTTTTAATTTACACAAAGATAATAAAAAGATAATCTATCGCCAAATCGATTGTGTTAAAAATAATTAACAAAAAGTTAAAAATAGTTAACTTGCTATAATTCAGTAGTTTATAAAGGTAGTTTATATATTGTAATTTAATATAATTTATATAACTTGTTATAATTCAATAAGTTACACAATCAATTCATTCAATTCATTCAGATTGGTTTAATTCATCCAGTTTGGTTCGTTTAATTCAATCGGTTTGGTTCAATTCGTTTGATTGTTTTGTGGTGTTGTGTTTGGATCTCTTTTGTTGCGTGTGTGTGTGCGTGTGCGTGTGTGTGTGCGTGTGCGTGTAGGATAGAGAGAGGGCAAAATGTAAAAAAGTGTTTGCAGATGTTAAAAAAGTGTTAAATATTTTTTTTATAGTGTTTATATGAAATCTTTTGTGTACCTTTGCAACGCAATTGGGAGAGGTAGCAATTGCAAACACTATTCATCTACCTTGTAACATTAAAATTTTATATCTTATGAGAAATTTAGCAATTGAGCAAATTAAATTTGCAACTTTAGAAATCGGAGAAACTTACCAAGTTGAGAACAACGGCAAAAGTTACACTATCAAAGTGACCGACAAAAAAAGCGGATTTGGTAGCGGCAAAAAAAGTGTAATATCTTGCACAATAGATTGTGGCGGTCTTGTCACTGAGTTAGTGGATAAAGACATTACAGTATTAAAAAAGCATCTAGACCTAACAAGTGAAAAAGCGCCACGTGGCACTCGCAAGATGGAGCAACACGAAAAACTTAAAAAACTCTATTCTGACTTTGTCACACTTGCAAACGAAATAGATGACTATTTGACTGAAGACGATAACGTGGAAGGTGTTGAGTTTTTAACTCATTATGTAAGCACTTTTGAAAGTGTAATAAATAAAGCCGTTGCGCGTTTAGAGTCAACAAGCAAAGCACACAAAGAACAACAACAAAAAGCTACTGAAGCAATAAAAAACATGAGCCCCGAACAACTTGCACAACTTTTGCAACTAATGCAAAGTAACTAATAAACAACGAACAAAAACAAAAAGCGACTTTTTTTAAGTCGCTTTTTTTTGTGCTTTTTTGGCTTACAACTTTATTTATCATAATATAAGTTATACAGCTTTTTTGTCTATCTTATTATAATACTTTGTATTATTATATTATTATATTATATAATATACTTTGTTATATCTTTGTACTTTGTATAAAATATATGTATATCTTTTTTATGTACTTTGTATTATATATATTTATTTTATACTTTGGTACTTTGTATAACATAGATGCGAGGTTGTGGGTTGCTTTTTTGCTCTTGCTCTTGCTCTTGTTTTTCGTTTGTTTTGTTTGCTCTCTCTTGCTCTCTCTTGCTCTCTAACTTTGTAACATTGTGCGTTGTTGTGGTGTTTTGTGGTGTGCGTTGTATGATATAACAGGGAGAGGCTATTTTAGGCACTTTTTAGGCGTTTTTAGGCACTTTTTACTATCGACCCATAAAAATATACCTCACCTCCCCCCGTATCGCTCAAAGTCAGATAGAGGCTGTCTCCAAAAATAATTTTTCCCAATTTTTTTATTTCTATTTTTTTTATTTTTTTCAAAATTTTTTCTAATTTTTTATTTTTTTAAATTTTCGTTATCCATAAAACTATGATATATGGCTTTATTTTCGATTTTAAGGGGTATTAGAGCGACTTAAATATCTTTTTGGTATAATTTATCATTTAGACCAGAGAAAGTGTCTTAAAACGGCTTATTTTAAGTTTAACATAAATTAACCAATAAATGTTTTGTTATATTAGAAAAAGTTATTAACTTTGCAGATGATAGTAGTATTGTTTAATTGTGCTATGCAATTAGATTGCGTAGTATTTATTTTTAAGATTTTATGGCATATAAGAAAAAGGTAAAAGAAAAGATGTATGTATGTTCTTGTTCGTTTGGCAAGGACAGTATAGCGACAATTTTGTTAGCGTTGGAGCATAATGAGCCGTTAGATAGGGTAGTATTTTGTGAGGTGATGTTTGACAATGATAGGGGTATTAGTGGAGAGATGCCAGAGCATATAGAATGGGTGTATAAAGTTGCTATACCTAAATTACAATCTATGGGAGTGATTGTTGATATTGTTAGAAGCGAATTAGATTATATCCATTACTTTAAAACAAAAGTACAAAAAGGTGGAAAGTATGCAGGGTTACAGTATGGCTTCCCTATAACTGGTAAGTGTATAATAAATGATAGATGTAAGATAAAACCTGTTAGAGAATATAATAAAAAATTTAAGGACTTTGATATTGTATCCTATGTCGGTATTGCTATTGATGAACCGAATAGACTTAAAAGGTTAGAAGGCACAAATAAAGTGTCATTGCTTGCTAAATATGGTTATACAGAGGAAATGGCTATGGCTAAATGCGAGGAGTATAATCTTGTAAGTCCTTGTTACTCAAATAGTAATAGGGGGGGGTGTTGGTTTTGTCCTAATGCAAAAATAAAAGAACTTGTTTGTTTAAGAAAAACACATAGACATTTATGGGATGAGTTAGTATTATTAAGTAAGACACCTAATTTATGTTCAAACAAATTTAAATATAATAAAACTCTCCAAGATATTGAAAAAGAAATGGATGCTTATGAATTAAATGAAAAATTACAATTAAGATTATTTTAATATGGAAGAAAAACAAAAAACAGATGCCGAAATAATTGGCGATGCTATATTTGAAAGCATATTAGACGAATATCACGAATATTACCGTTGTAAATACCTTGATTACCATATAGAACTCATATTGAATAGCAAATGGTATAATCGTTGGTGGTATAAACTATGGAGTAAATATTATTATTCAAAACTAACTAAAATAGAGAAAATGTATGAAAAAGAAAAAACAAGAAATCAGTATTGACGAGGAGATGTTAATATGGACATCGTATCGTTATTGTATTGGTAGAAAGACTTATGTTTCTACACTTGCTCCTTACATTGGCAAAAAGTATTATGACTTATTGTCTGATGAAAGACTTGATTTTATGGCGAGAGATATTCGCAGTTGTATCTATGACCAGTTGAGATTTAATACCGTGTCGTTTAATTACGAGGGTAGTGTCTTTGAAAAAGAAAGGAATGCACTCGGTGATTTCTTGACTTGGATAAATGAGAATATCAAAAAAGATAGCGACTGGGCGAGTATTAAAGAGATTATATGCTACAAAGATAGTTATTCCGATGATGCTCCTAAAAAGTTTGAGGCAAGAAAGTCAGATAGAGTAACACTTAAACCTTTCCAAAGTGATTTTGAGGACTTGTTAATTTGGGAAAAGTTAGCGTCTTTCTTTGACAAGAAAAACTATAAGAAAGTATTGGTTGACTTTAAAGGCAAAGAACAAGAGGTGCTTTGCTTTGAGTCTTGGCAAAGGGATTTGGAAGAGACAGAAGAACAAGGTGTTTACCTTTATAAAGAGTGGAAATACCGAAAAGTTCTTATTTCGGTTGAAAATTACGCAAAAAATGGCGAACGAGCAGGGTGTTTAGACCCAAAATACATTAAAAGTGTAAAAAATTGCGAATAATATGGATATACAACTTATACAAGGTGATTGTTTAGTTGAAATGGCTAAAATACCCGATAAAAGTATAGATATGATTCTTTGTGATTTACCGTATGGTACAACTGCGTGTAAATGGGATGTTATTATACCTTTTGATAAACTATGGGAACAGTATAATAGAATAATTAAAGACAACGGTGCAATATTGTTATTTGGTAGTCAACCATTCACAAGTTTATTAATTTGTTCTAATATTAAGATGTTTAAATGTGAGTGGATATGGAAAAAAGCGGTTGGTAGTAACTTTGCAACGACAAAATATATGCCTATGAAAGAACACGAAAGTATATTAGTGTTTGGAAAAAATAGAGTCTCATATTATCCTATATTACAACCAAGAGCAGAGAGTGGAAAAAAGAGGTTGAATTATGGACACAAAGGAAGTAAAACTGGTGAAATATATGATAGTATATCTTTTTCAGGATTTGATAAGGATACATATAATCAAGATATGAGATGTCCATCATCTGTACAATATTTTAATAATAGAGAGAAGTGTAGGGGGTTACATCCTACTCAAAAACCAGTTGCGTTGTTAGAGTATTTTATAAAGACTTATAGTAAAGAAGGTGATACTATATTAGATAATTGTATGGGTTCAGGCTCTACGGGAGTCGCTTGCGTTAATACGGGCAGAGATTTTATAGGCATCGAACTTAACAAAGAATATTTTGAAATAGCAACGAAAAGAATTAAAGAACATAAGCAACAATTAACTTTTTTCTAAAAATTTTGCTAAAACATTTGGTCAATTCAAATTTTATTCGTAACTTTGCACCGTGAAAAAAGAATAAGACATATATTTATTGCGTTGCCTTCCACAATAGACGCAGTACTAATAAACATATATAAAAGACATCTGTGAACGGAGGAGTGGAAGCCTCTTAGTAGTGGGTGTCTTTTTTTTACTATTATGAAACAAACTTATAAAGAGCAACTGACTGATGGTCGTTGGTTGCGAAAAAAGAATGAAATTCTTGAAAGAGACAATTACACTTGTCAAAGATGTGGTGCAACAAGTAATTTACAAGTACATCACAGAGAATATTTGGCTAATAAAAAGGCTTGGGAATATCCTAATGAAGATTTAATTACTTTATGCGTAAATTGCCACGAAAATGAGCATAATATTATTTCTTCTCCAAAGGTAGGGTCTTTTTATACATACGAACATAGTGATTATACAGATTATTTAGTTTGTTATCATATTGATTACAAAAAAGAACTTGTATATTTATTTGGTATTGATAATGGGGGTGGTCACGGAGATGGTTGGATATTATGCTTAACCTTTGACGAATATTATTTTAAATGCAGAAAATGGGGATTTGCAAAAGACTATTCAGAAGACAATTATATGATTTGTAGTTTCTTACTTGCGTATGAAAAACAAATAAAAGAAAAAGCAAAAAGTATCGTTTGTGGGTGCTATCCATATACCGATGAACAAGTTAATAAATTTGCATCTCATAAATTAAAAGAAATTGTAGAACCTATATTGAAACAGTTAAAATAAACGATGAAAAACGAAAATTATATAACTATTCAAGGTTGGATGGTTAAAGAATTGCAATTAACTGGAAATGATTTAATTTGCTATGCTTTAATATATGGTTTTACTCAAAATGGTAATTATTGGGATAAATCATCGTCATACATAAGCGAATGGCTTGGTGTTTCTAAAAGATGCGTTGTTGACATATTAAAAAGACTTGTGGATGATAAACTCATTGAGAAACAAGACTACGAGGTTAATGGTGTAAAGTTTTGTAAATACAGACACAATACAAATGTTGCTAACTTCATAGGTAGTGCAAAATCTGCACAGGGGGGTAGTGAAGAATTTTCACCACATAGAAATAATATATTAGAATATAATAATAAAGAAAAAGAAGAATATAAATATTCTTCTCAAAAGAACGAGGGAATCGAAGAAGAAATAAAAACTTGGAGAGAAAGTTTTGACGAATATCTTAAACTTGTCTATGAGGCTCAAGCAAAATTATTAAATGATGTTGAGTTCAAAAAACAAAAAGAACTATATCACGCAAATTTAGACTATGAATTGAGTTTAGAGAAAATGGTAAAAGAATATTGGGCTACAGATACTGGTTGGGGACAAAAAAAGAAAAATAAGAAAGTGAAGAATATTGATATGGTTACAACACTCAAAAAAGCATTTGACTTGTCTTGTAATAGAGTGTACAAACAAATAAATACAAGGCAAAAACAAAATGTCGTTGAGCCAACAAAAACTCCAGATAATCCATTTTATACGGTTGTGCCTTTGAACTCTAAATTAAAATTCATTGACAAACGAGGCACTCTAAATGATGGGACTTTTGTTGAAGATGGGTATAGATATTATTTATCACAAAAGGATGGAATGAAATATTCTATTCCGCCTAAAGCAGAACCAATGCCACATCAAGATTGTGAGTATGATATGAAATCAAATAAATGGTACGAACCTAAACAAAATCAAAATTCAGATGGCTTATTCTTATTCTAATGACAAACAATTGTATCTTGAAGAGTTCCAATCATTAGTAACAAATGCAAGAGGTCGTGAGGTTAGAACTATATGCCCTTTTTGTAACGATAGGAGGTCAAATAAAAAAGATAAATGTTTGGCTATAAATACCGAAAATTTAGTTTACTATTGCCATTATTGTAATGCTACTGGTATTCTAAAATCAAAAATGAATGAATATATAACCAAAGAACAAAAAAAGTATATGCCTAAACAAAAAATATATAAAAAACCGCCACAAATTGAGAAAATTGACACGGATTTTCCTGAAAGTTTTTTGGAGTATTTTAAAAAACGTGGCATCAGTAAAGAGACTTTAGTTAAAGCCAAAGTTACTAAAGAAACTCATTCTTTTGGAGGGGAAAAAAGTGGATGTATTGCATTTAATTATTTCCTTGAGGATGAATTGATATACATAAAATATCGTACAAGAGATAAGAAATTTTCAAGTTATTATGAGGCTAAACCAATTCCTTACAACATAAATAGTATTGCCCCAGACTCATTTTTAGAAGGTGAAGAAAAATATTGTATTTATGTAGAGGGAGAGATTGACGCTTTGACTTGGATTGAATGCGGTTTCTCACACGTTGTTTCAGTTCCTTGTGGTGCAAACACAACACTTGATTATCTTGACGACTTTATTGATAGCCATTTTGATAAATTAGATTACATTTATTTATCTGTAGATAATGATAGAAAAGGCACGGAATTAAAGGATGAATTGCTTAGACGATTTGGTCGTGATATGTGTCGTGTAATTGAATATCCAAAACCTTGTAAAGATATAAACGAGGTTTTAGTTCAATATGGCAAAGATAAAGTAAAAGAATGCTTTACAAGTTTTATAGAATTAAAACCAGATGGCGTTCAAGAATTAGGTGATGTAGAATATGACCTTGATAATTTATTTACGAATGGTTTACAAAAAGGTTGTATGGTGGGAGTTCAAAGTATAGATAAGATACTATCATTTAAAACTGGGATGCTTAATGTTGTTACTGGCGTTCCCTCTCACGGTAAGACTTATATGTTAAATTATCTTTTAGTGAAATTAAATATTCTACACGATTGGAAAATTGCCTTTTTTAGTCCAGAGTTTTATCCTGTTAGTTTACATATTGCACAAATAATTGAAACTATGGGTGGAATGAAGTTTACATCTGACAATTACAATCAACATACATACGAGATAATGAAGGAGTATTTATGTAGAAATATGTTTTGGATAGACCCTAATGACACAGATATAAATTCTGTATTAGATAGAGCAAAATATTTAATTAGAAAAAAAGGGATAAAGGCATTAGTTATTGACCCTTTCAATTCATTAACGGATAATACAAGAAAAAATCAAAAACAAGATGAATATATATCTGATTTTTTACAGAAATTGAGATGGTTTGCAAGAAAATATAATATAGCAATATTTCTTGTAATGCACCCGACAAAACTAAATAAATTAGATAATGGGCTTTATCCAGTCTGCGATTTGTATAATTGCAAAGGTGCATCAGAAATATTTGATAAAGCAGATATGGGTTTAACAGTTTGGCGAAATGAACAAGATGATTATGCAGAATTGCACGTTACTAAAATTAAATTTAGACATTTAGGAGAAAAAGGTAAGGCAGCATTTCGTTTTAACATTAACAATGGAAGATATGTTGAAATTGGAGATGTAGATAAATTAAAAAATGATGGTGTTATTATTAGAAATATGACATTAGATTGGGATAACTCAAACTATGTTATAAATAAAATAAAAGGAAACCCACAACAACAGATGATACAAGTAGAACCGCCTAAAGTTGAAACACCGAAAGTAGAATATCCGATAGTAAACCCTTATGAAATGCAGTCAGATGACGTAATTTGGGGGCAAGGAGTAGTTCCTTTTTGATAAAAAACAAAAAAAGTAATTGAAAATTTGGTAATTAAATAAAAAAGTATTATATTTGCAACGAATTTCTATGGAAACAAGATTAGAGAAATTACAAAGAGATGCTATAGAGCATAATATATGTTCTAAGTATTTGGAAAAATGGCAAAAAGCCAAAACTAAGAGACAATTGATGGATATTGCATTGTCTGCACAAGGTAGTATTTTTATGTGTACATCTATTCAACAAGGTTGGGGAATAGAAAGTATTTGGTTGAGAAAGAATTTTGAGCCATATCTAAATCATAGATATATAATGGAAGATGTTTATTCGTCTTGTATGTATGTATCGAACAAAGGTATAGCAGTAGCAGATACTACAATGATTTTACTAATAGATAGTGATATGACTATCAATGTACCACAAAATATGATAACAAAAGTTTTAGTTTGTGGGAAATCAAAAGTTAAAGTAACTGGAATGGGTAGAGTTATTGTAGTGAGATATGGAGAACATATAGATGTAGAATTTGGAGATAACTTAAAAAGTAAAAAATTAATAGAGGGAGAATATGAATAATAAATTGACAATTCATTTAACCGCATTTAAGCAATCTCGTGTGATTGAGGTTGAGAATGATGACGGTGAATTAGAGAAAGGAGTTTTTATCCCACTACAATGGAATGATTTGCACGAAACGAGAAATGGTACGGTATCGTGTCAATTAGCGATGTGGGAGAGAAAAAATAATTATTATTATGGTCAGACACATAGTATCATTCCTATGTGGACTGGTCGTTTTAGAGATAAGATGGTCGCATTAGGTGAAAAGGCGGAGTTTATTGGTTATGCCGTTCCGTTTAAGACAGGTAATTTTAAGCCTTATGCCGACCCAGATAAACCTAACTTTGTAACAATAGAAGAAGATGAAGTATAATTTTTATATGCAAAAGTGTCTAAAGGATGGAACACCGATAGCAGGCACAATGAAAAACTTAGAGGAGGACTTTGAAGGTTTGAAATACTCTAAGTGTGTTGGTTTAGATTTACGAGGTAAAATTCAAAACTCGTATAGCGAGACTTATTCGGAGCAAAGTGGCATTCGTGTGTATATGCCCGATGAGGTTACTCACGCATCAACAAAAGTAACTTTGAGTTTATATTTCTTTGGAGAAAATAGACGAGCAACATTTGATAATTTTAATAATTTTTTGCTTGGTGGATACAATAAGTATTGGGATGATGCACGCAATAAAGGCTTTATTTTCGTAGTTGACCAAGAAATTAAGGTAAAAGAAGAGAATTGGTATAAAGGAACGCCTTATATAGCGGTTGATTACACCTTAACTAATATACAAGGAAAAACAACTAATGTTTAATAATTAAAATTTAGAAAAAATGAAAACTAAAGAACAAGTTTTAGAACATTTGGCGAATAATGGTTATGCACCATACGCAAGTGAAAAAGTAATGGGCTTTTTGCTCGGAAATAGTATTATTGAAAAAGGCGAACTCGTAACATTTAGAAAAGGTAATTTACTCTTTGACGATTTCTATGAATGGTTTAATAAAGAGGAAGATGTTGTCCACGAAGTACGTGGTTTGAACTTAATAATCAACGTAGGTAAAAACCGCACTCAAGTATTGGCTTTGTCAAACATTGTAAATGGCAAATTGCTTGGTTTTGATGGTACAAAAGTTAAAGTTTATGATATTGATAAATTTGAATTTCCAACGGAGGATGAAATGACACCTTTTGTTGAAAATATGGCGGAAAAAGGCTTTACTTACCTTGAACATCTCGGTGGTTTCTTTTTGCTTGACGAATTGTGTATTGAGGAATGTGATGATGACGATGAAAATGACATAGATTGTCAAGAATGCTCAAATTTTGGCAAATGTCGTTTTACAAAGGAATAGGAGGATAAGGAATGAAACGAAAAACAAAAGACGAAACATTAGTAGATTGCTTGTCATATCTATCTATGCGAACATTGCCAGAAAAATGGGATAAAAAAGCATTTTACATTATGGCTATTGTAGAGGTTATCAAATGTGATGGTACTGTTTCTTATGCCTTGCAAAAACGCAGAGCAAGCAATTTGGAATTGTATATTGCAAAAGACTTTGGTAATTTATCTACTATTGCAGAAGTAAAGGCGGTTTATCCGTTTGAGTTTTTGAAAGAGCAATATATGTTTGATGGTAAAAAAGAGGATAAAATTAAGTTTTTAAAATCCAGATTTCCTAAAGAGAATATTGAAGAACTTGACGCAAAAGAAATTAAACGATTGATTTTGCGTGCTGCAATGGAAACACAAATACAACAAGAAAATTTATAGGATATGAAAAATAAAGAATTGATTGAACAATTAGACAAACTTAAGAAACAAATTTACACCAATTCAAAAGATGCGCATTTTGCAGAGACATTGGTGGATGAGTTGTTAAAAGTAAAAGGTCAAATGAGTGTTGAGCCACTTGAATTGAATGTTGGTAAAAAACTTGACGAATGGAAAGGCGAAACATTCTCTATTGTTAAAACCGATAGAGGTGTACTTTACAATGAACACGGACATTATGCCGTATTTGCCGACCCTAATATGTTTATGTGCGCTACATTAGCCGATTTCGTTGATAACAAAGACGAATATGCTAAATTAGAGGGTGAGGACAAAGAAACATTTGAGGCGAATTTACAGGCTATTGCATATTCCTTAGGTGTCCCTAAATTGGTGTTTAATGACCCAGAGTTCTTGTTTAAGATTGCCAATTCCGTTGTAGAATGGTTGCTTGGCTTACAAGACAAGATGCAAGGAATGGATTTACAAGATGAAACACCACAAGAGAATGCCGAGTTTGAGAGTGCTACTATAGCATTTGAGGAGTTAAAAGAGGAAATTAAGAAAGAGAATAAAAAAGCGAAATAAGATATGGGTAAACGACTTTTAGAGTGTCTTGCTAACCTATATGACATCACGAGTGCGGATATTTTGGGTAAGAGTAGAAAAGCCCATATATCCGAGGCTCGTATGATTTACATTTATTTGATGCGCCATTTAGGTTATAGTACAACGTATTTAGCGGAGGTATTAAATAGAGACCACACTACTATAATTTACAATACTCAAACATTTAACAATCGTTATAAGTACGATGTTATGTTTCGCAAGAAAGTTGATAAAATGTTAGAAATAGTTGATTTGTATGGGAAAAAAGATAGCGATAAAGTTAAAGAGGAAGGACAAGGCAATAAAGGCAGGAACAACTAAACCACGAAATATTGGTGGTATATTCAATGCAAAAGTAGTTGCAATTGCTAATAGTTTAAAAAATAGAAAATAATATGGGTAAATTCTTGGTTAGAATAACAACGATATTAGTAGCAATATATTTTATCTTGTCATATATATTGGCTCAATTTTGTGGTATAGACTTACTTGATTATTGCTACACACTATTATTTGAGTTAATAGTAGTTGTCTATTCGTTTAGCGAAGGCAAATATCATTGCCGATACTTAAAGACAACTATACTTGGTATATTTTTTGCCGATTTGACTACACATTTAGACTATTTCTTTAACTTTTTATCCGTTACGGCACATAATCTCATACCATTGTCATTTGTTACTCTTGGAGTAACGTGTAGTGTTTATTTAGCCATTTCCCATTTCATTAAAGTAAGAAAAATAAAGAAAAATAATGGAAAGTAAAGTATTTTTAATCGCTGGGCATCGTGGTCGTGGCACGGGAGCGAAAGGTGTTATTGACGAGGGTCAAGAGACCATAAGATTGCGTAACCTTATTGGTGAAATTCTACGAAATAGAGGTGTAGAGGTTTACACCGACCGAGATGACGACAACTTATCGGTAGTAGTAGAGAATATCAACGTAGAGTGTGGAGTGAACGATATTTGTATTGACTTACACTTTAACGCATTTAACTCGCAAGCCAAAGGTAGTGAAATTCTCATTCCTAATGGATTTACCGATGTAGAGAAAGATTTAGCGCAAGACCTTTTACTTGCAATATGTAATACTCTTAGAACAAAGAGTAGAGGGGTAAAGAAAGAGGGTTCTGGTCAACATTCTCGTCTTGCAATGCTTTCCGACATTGATTGTCATTCTATTGTTGTAGAGATTTGCTTTTGTGATAATGCCGATGACGTTATGAAATACCAAAGTAATTTTAATAAATTAGCGTATGCAATGGCTAATGTAATTTTAGAGTATGTATAATTTTGATTGGACTTTTACGAAAGAGGAGGTGCAATTTATAGAGAAAAAAGCGAGAGAACGAGAAAAAAAGTTTTTAGCGCAATTTCCTAAAAGTATTCACCCTTATTTAAAAGTTATGGCTAAAATATATTGGAATGAACGGAATACACGAATTTGACCCTGTTATTTACCCACGTAAGTTGTGGATTGCGGTAAACCCAAAGAAAGAGCAATTATATGATGCTTTTGATGATTTAGACTACGATGAGGTTCTAAGTGAACGATGGAATGCTACCGCTATTTATCTCGTAAGAGAAAAACAACTTGGTTTTTTGGGTGGCTTAATAGTCTTTAAGAACAAAAGAGAAATAACAATAGAAAATATTACACACGAGGCTACACATATAGCAATGGATATGTTTACGGATTTAGGCATAGAGTTTAATGGTGCAAGCCAAGAGGCATTTGCCTATTTTGTCGGTTGGGTAGCAAGTTGTTGTGAACAAGTAAAACGAAATAAATATGACTGAACAAGAAAAAAATAAATGGACTTTATATATTTTAGGTCTCATAATAATGATAGTATTTTTGCTATCAAGTTGTAAGACAATAGAATATGTGCCAGTAGAGAAAGTAGTAACCAAAGATAGTTTAGTAGTAAAAAAAGAGATTGATAGCGTATATGTCAAAGTTAAGGAGTTTGTTAATGGAGATACAATATATCGTGATAGTATCGTGTTTCGTTATATATTGCGTTGCGATACTTTTTATGTTCATACCACAGATAGTGTGGAAGTGGTTAAAGAGGTTGAGGTGGTTAAAGAGGTTGAGAAAAAACTTAACTCGTACCAAAAAACAATGATGCGACTTGGTTGGTTGCTTATTATAGCACTTGTCGCTTTTGGAATTTGGAAATTTATTAAGTGGTATATTAAAATAAAGGCATAGTATGTTTTTCAAGAAAAAAAGTAGTGGTAATAGTAAATCTAAATACAAGAATAAAAAGGTAGAATACAATGGTATAGTTTTTGACTCTACTAAAGAAAAAAACCGATATATTTTTCTTAAAGCGCAAGAGGAGTTAGGCAAAATACACGACTTACAATTGCAAGTGAAATATGAACTAATACCTGCCATAAAAGAGGAATATGTGGAGCATTTGAAAACTAAAGATAGAGTAAAGACACGCACCGTACAATTGGCAATTACTTACACTTGTGATTTTCAATACTACAAAAACGGAGTAATAGTTACAGAAGATGTTAAAGGCTCTCCTAAGTTTTTAGACCCTTGCTTTTTGCTCAAAGAAAAACTCTTTCGTTGGAAATTTGGCTATTCTATTAAACGAGTTTTCAATGCAAGTGAGGAAATTTAAAGAATTTGCCTATTTTTAGGCTCTCTGAGCCACTTTTATAGTACAACTAATATTCTTTATTATAAAAACAAAAATATGCGCTTAAATGCGCTTAAAATTAAAAACTCATATTTATGGAAAAAGAAACCATATTAACACCAAAGGTAAAAGACAAAATAGACAAATTACCTTACTTATTCAAAGTAGCGTCTTATAATTTAGTTAATGCTCTTGATAACATATTGAATGGTGAATGCGATGAGGGAGAAATAGCGAGTGTATTGACTACAATGGCAAATAATACATCGCAAAGTTATAGTAAAGAGGACTTAGTGAATTATGATAAAGCAGGCGACATATTAGGTATTCGTAATAGAGCAAACTTACAAAGTGTACTTAAAGAACACGATATAGAACAAGTTGTTATGAATAACCGAAAAGTAGGTTTTCCAAGAAATAAAGTTATTGCTTTGCGTGATAAACTTTATAAATAACACCAATTAAATTGATAATTATTATGAAAGGAAAATTTAAAAATTATTTTTCAAGGTTCGTTAAAGGTATAGGCAAAAAAACATTTAAATGTGTGTTTACTAATACTTATGAATGTAAAGCATTGATGCACGAGGAAACTATTAAAATAGACGGGGAAGATTATTGTATTGCTAATTGCTTGATATATGATGCCGACTCTTTTGGTGATAAATGTCCTAAGCGTAAAGAAATAAAAGAATTTATAAATTCAGAAGAAGGAAAAAAAGAAGTGGAGATACTAAGAAAGTATCTATATAGCGTGGCTATATATCAACTTTAACTTTATAAATAATTGCTCGGCAACCACGTGTTGAAGGAGTTGCGAATGCGAGAAATCGTGTTTAGCATTTTTTAATCTTACTACCCAAGTGGTAGCGGAGAAACGAGTACGTTTACGTATTTTGCATTAAAAAAGGAGTAGATTAAATTCTACTCCTTTCTTTTTTTATTCCTCATCAATTGGTGCAGATGGTATATCTGGTGTGTAATTTTCAATAATGGTTCTATCATTTTCCTTTATCTCAATTCTTAATACATTTTGAGATACTATAGTCCAACCACATTCCGCATTATTATTGTTATTGGCATTATTAATTGGAACACCTAAAAACTCTATTGTACCATTTATCCATCTCAAGCATTTAGGGGTAGTATAACTTAATAAATCCTCATCAGAGCCATCAAAATATCCTAAAATACCATAATTTGACTCGGTAACAACATTTGAATAACGAATTGAACCTTCTGCTCTTGTGTAAGGAGGAATACATCCATTCCATAGAACAATTCTTGAGCCGATGAAACTTGTATCTTTTGGCAATACAATAGTAAGTTCGTTTTGGTTGTTATTTTCATAAAGCAAGTCGGTTCTTAGATTAAAGTGGTCGCTTACCTTGATTGCTGCTATACCCGAACCACTACTACTTGCCTTGCGTGTAACATTGAAATCAATTTCTTTAGGAGTGTATATATTCGTCTTGATATACCCCTCAAAAACACCTTTACTTGCGTATAATGAACCATCGTTATGCACTCGGAATGGAGCATTATCGGAGTTTGCATAAGTTGAGCCTGCCCAGAACACGGGTTTATTATTATTCAAGCCATTTATACCACTATTATTAGTGCTTAATACGTTAGTAATAACAAGACCACCGTCAACAATAGTAGAGCCATCTTGGAATGCGCTATTGAAAACAGATTTAGCCTTAATGACCATTTCGTATTTATTAGTTTGAGGGTTCTTTTCAAACTTAATAAAGTTGTCCGTTTTTGCTCTATCTCCAAAATACATTGAGCCATACGAATAGAGTTCTGGATAACCACCGACCTCACTACCATCCTCAAGTGTTTCTCTTTGGTGGTAAACTATACCCGTAACATCTTTACCCTCTAACGAGAACCAATCAATGCCACTATACATAATGAATGACGGAGCATTTTCGCCCGTTGTATCCATTACTATAGCCGATTGTCTATTCGTAAATGCTGCATCGGCATTACCTAATTGAACGATAATATCACCTGCACTTGGAGCATCGGAATTTTCATCGTATTCGCCAACCGAATTTGAAAGCAATATATAGTCATCACCAAGATCAACAACTACTCGCCAATAGTATTTAGGAGCATAACCGACACGTTGACAACGAGCAAGGTCGCCAATTACGAATTGGTTGCTTACGCTACCATTTTTAGTGTCAAAGTAACATTTGTATTGTGCGACATTATCTCCACTTTTTATTTCCTCAACCGAACTACATTCCATACCTGCTGCCGATTGAATAACTATACCACCTTGGAATTGGATTTGTTTAATAGCAAATTCCGTTGCATTGAGTTTTTTACGAACATTTACATAATCAACCGTCAAAGTGGACTCGCCATTTTCGTTTTCTTTCAATTCAAAGCCACTACTGATAATTTCATCACCACTATATTTAGGAGATTGAATAGTAGGAGTTTTAATGCTATTAGCCTCTAATTCGCCTTTAATATTAACATCTTTGTCGAATGTCATATTGTTAGGCATAGTTTCATCTACGTTCTTTCTTACGTATGTTCTATCACGTTCCTCTGGTGTGCTATCTATCTCAAACATTTGGTAAAAGGCTTTCATAACACCATCAACAATATTTTGAGTAATACCTTTGCTTATAGTGATAGTGTCAACCAAACCGACCGTAATCTTTGGTAAAGCCTCGTTTGCTTTAACCTCGTATTTGTAGTCGTTTACATAGAAAGTATAGGTAATATCATTATACTTAACATACAAACGGCTATTCTCGTCTAAACGCTCGTAGAATGATTGATTTTCCTGTAAGAAAATACGGCTAAAGTCAATTTGGAAATTCCATTTGTCGCTATTATTCTCCCACATATACTTAATAAGACTTTCCTCTAATCGTTTTTCCGCCTCTAACACATAAGAGCGTGGCATATCAATGTTAAGGAGAACAAATTTATCACCCACTTTAGGTACAACGTTTTTCTCGGTATTAGGGTATGTTTCGTTGAAAGTATCGTTGTCTTTTTTGAGGACTAACCAAATAGATTGTTGGCTACTATCTTGTTGTGCGCTTTTAGTGTTGTTCCAAATTTCCGTTACTTTTTGTTGCCAATCACCACTTGGTAGAGTGTTGTCGTTATTAGCAAAAATAGGGTTACGTACATCCTCGTAAGTTTCATTACCATCACTTGCTTGTGTCAAGACCTTAATTTCAAAAGAGCAAGCCGAACAATCACCACTCGTCATAGACACTTGCATATTTTCGCCAACTATTTTATGGTCAAATAAGTTAAAGCCATTGTCGCCATTAAAGACTGGTATTCTTACATAGAAATAAGGGTGTATATAGTTACCTTCCTCATCAACCTCATTATTGTCATTGTCGTCAAAGGCAACCTCTAATATCTCGTCAATAGGCTCGTTGTTAGCATTCGTTACATTCGTGATACTTGGGTAAATTTCCTCAAAAGGTTGGATATGCTCGTTTTGGTTTACCTCGTTCCACTCGGTTGTGAAATCATAGTATTCGCCATTTTCGTCTTTGTAAGTGTTATCAATAGCATTATAGAACTTTTGATTGCCTAAACTTTCACGATATAGACTTGGCATAAGGTATGGCATAGTAGGGATTTTGCTTACTCCCTTTTGATAGAAACCCTCGTTATTCCAACTATCGTTTGGTGTGCCATTAACCGAAATACCAATGTCGGCAAGATTTATTTTCTTAGTGTCATTCAAATACCAACCCTCCTCACTCGCAATGTTAGGGTATTTAAATTCTATATTTGATATTTGTAAATTTATGGAGTCTTTTTCGCTATTTATGCTTGCGGTGTAGTCTTTTCGTGTAGAGCCAAAACCAGACGAATAATAATGCCTGTATGTACCAATAACATCTTGTCGTTTAATAGCATCGTTTACACTAAATACACCTCTAAGCGCAAGTTTTAAATTACCTTTTGGCAATTCTCCAACATTTGTTAGTGAAATAGTCATTTCTTGGTCAATCATAGTACCATTATCACTATCGGGCGCACCAACTCTTGTGTAAGATGTAATTGTACTTGTTAATTGTATTGCCTCCCACTGAAATTTAATTTTATTGTCGGTATTGTCGGCATCGTAAATATAACTACCCTCAAACGACAATGGGCTATAGAGTAAATCGCCACGTGCAGGACCCAACATATTGTATTCAACATCTGGTTTCGTTGGAAAATGTCTTTCTCGCACGTTTACTTTAAATGTTATCTCTATTGATGAGTTATTTTCACGAACAGACTCAAAAGGTATAATCAAATCGTATGCTACCTGTGTCTTATTACCATATTTGAGTTGAACTTGTGGAAATGTCGTATTACCACTATATTGTGGCTGTACATCGTTCTCTTTTTTCCATTTAACTACACCATTCAAAGGCATTTTCTTGTCAAACCTTTTCATATCGGTAATAGTAAGCATATCCTTTGTCAGAATACCACTATTACTTTCTAATGGCTCAACATCAATAATACCTTTTTGCGACCAGTTAGGATAGTAGAAAGGAATGTTTCTATCACTACCATAACCACTAATACGAGTGATTTTTCTAAAGTTTGCGTTGTTCTTTTTGATACTTAATAAAGACTCATCTGCACCATACTCCAAAACATAGTCGTCAATATCCTCCGATGTGTCTTTAACAATAATAGTATTGCCACTAAAATAAAAAGGCACTTCCCATTGATTGTAAATTTCTTGAATTGCTTGACTTAAATACGCATTCTCTAAAACAATGTCTTTTGTTTCTCTTACAACTTTGTAATACTTGTTGTTTGGATTGGTTAGAATGTTCTCGTCAATTTCAACAACATAGTTTAAGTTACTATTACTCAATGAGTTGTTTAATATGTGAGTAAACTCCTCCAAATTACAACGAATAACAACATTCGTGTCCTCTACATTTCGGTCAACATCAACAAAATAAACATTCTCTAATACAAACCTTTCCGAATAAAGAGTAATGTCGTGTTTGTACATTACCGATGTGTTGCTCTTTGACGATGATGGTGTTTGTCGAATGTAGTATTTTTCGCCTTTGTATTCGGCATATACATTATCATTCCAATCATTATCAAGACAACGATAATAATCAATGCTTGCGGTAATGGTTGGTGTGGCAGCCATTCTTTGCGCATTATAGGTGAATGAGGTGATGACGATTTGCTCGTCATCACTCTCATTGTTAGGAAATGGCATATCGTGTACACCATCCACAAATTTTAATAATCTTAATTCTTGTACCATATACAAAATTATTTCTATTGTTTATTTATTTTAAGCCCCAACGTTCTTTAAAATTGTCAACTCGTTGTTTAATATCTGGTATTAAATCTTTATATAATTCATCGCTTTTTTCAAAAAACTCTTGTGTTGATATTTCTCCCTTTTGCATTTTTTTAAGCAACTCTTTAAATATCGCATTTTTTTCTTCTAATTCCTTTTCTTTTTCTTCCGAAATCATTTGCTCTTGTTTTAAATACTTTTTATATATTTCGGCTTCTTTAATACCTTGTTCCGATGAACGAAAAGTGCTAATTATATGGTGTTGCTTTTCACACAAATCACATATCATACTTCCATCGTATATCAAACAATTAGCAATAGGGTATTCTATGCCATTGAATTTAATTGTGCAATCGTGTTTTAGGCACGCAGGACTACCATCGTTAGATGCAGGACACTTAAATTCCTTTTTCCTTTCTTTGAAATAGTGAGAATAATATTTTTCTTTTTTACACATAAAATTACATTTTAAGATTATATTTTTGTAAAAATTCACCGTCAAATTTCAACCCTCTGTTATGCACTTCGGTTAAAATTAATCCCATAGACCAAAATACTTCATCTTTATAATCGCAATCATCTGACATATATACATTATAAAAATGAATAAATTGATTTTGAAAAAATTCAATACTTTCTCTTTCTTTAGATGTAAAATCGGTATTTTCCATAGTTAAAATATATAAATAATAATGCAAAGTTAAGAAAAATATTTTAATATACCAAACATTTAACTTTTTTTAAATAAATCAAAGAACGCTTTTAAATTTATTATTCTTTTGTCTTTGTTAATTGTTTTGCTAATTCTTTGCAATATTTTCGATACTCTTGCATCTCGGTAAATTCGGAGAGTGCATCGGTGTCTGTTGGGTCAAGTAGGTAGTTGTTAATTACCGCTTGCATCTTGTCGTTAGGGTATTTGTGCGTTATAAGCGCATCAACTGCATTGGCATAGTTCCAACGACCCATCGGTATCTTTACTTGCTCGTAACAATACTTGTGCTCGTTGATATACTCTTCGGTTATCTCTTGTTGCTCTTGTGGGTGTTCTTGTTCCCATAAGGCTTGTATTTCACTTAAAGCCATCTCTCTTACACCTACGTTAATGTAGATGTAAGGAGAATGTGAATAGGCTTGCTTCGGTTGTTCTTTTGTGTAGTTCATAATATTTTTGATTAAATGCACATTGTAGCAAATACGCTTAGAATGCAACAAGAGCATAACATTTAAATTCACTAAACTTCTGAGTCCAAGGATAAACCCAAGGTTGATTATCTCCATCCATTTGATAGATACTCCAATATGAGTCCGTAGCGCGTTCTGTACTTGTTAGTATACCCCATATAGGAAAAGTAAATTTATCATCACTTAGTGATTTTTTAATATAATTATAGTATGCTATTCTTGCGGCTAAACCAATAGGAGGCAAAAACCAATTATGCCTTTTGTACTTATCTGCTAATACTTCTTTTGTGGCAACTATAGGCTCATAAGCATAACACATAGATGCGGCTGGACAATATAATTGTTTCCATCTATTTGGGTTAGTTGTATCTCCATATTCATTTTGCATTTTATCTTTCAATGCAGACATAAGACGAGAAAGACTTTCTTGTTCAGTATATAAACCATCTGAACTTGCTTGAGGTATTTGCATTTCAAGGTCAAAATCTTCTGTTTCAAGCGGAACTACTGAGCCATTGATAATTTTATTACGATGTTCTATTATTTTTAATGTATCTATAAACCCTATATTAACAATATCTCCTTCTTTATAACCATTGCCAGCAAGCGCAGCAAGGTCTGCGGTTAAAGTTCTTGCAGAAATTTGGGCATCTGTTTCGCTTGGGCTTGTAAGTCCAATTCCAGCAGCAATACTTTGAGGAAACACTTTTAGCCCATCAACTCCATTTTCTGTTAAATCTTCAAAATTTGATGCAGATATTACAAGTGTGTTTTTAGTCCCTTCTGCATAAACTATGTTTATTAATGTAGGTATGTCATAAAAAGTAGAAGTTGTTAAGTTGTTGTTTGTGTTTGCATCGTTTATTAAAGACAATCTTTGTCTCGTGCCATCAGTTGTTGGGACAACCAACTCATTATTACCATAACCGACATAAAAAGGTGATTGACTTAAATATAATTCACTTACTTGTGTTACTGATACACCAATTATTTTTTGTTTAAACTTTTCTGGAGTATCAGAATTTCTACCATCACCAACATAAAGAGGTTCTCCATTTTTATCCATTGGTGCTTTGTAAATACAAATCGCAACGATAGTCTTCTCTCCATCATAATCCTCACGTGCGCAATATGTACCATCGGCAAGCATATAGTCAAATAGTTGGATTTCTCTTTTATATAAATTGATAGTTTTTTCAAGCACAATATCGGTAAATCCATTGTCATTAAAAGTATTTATTTTCGCTTGAATAGTAGCCGTATCTGGTATTTCTGGTAATGTGGCAACATCAACATATAGTAACCCATTTTTCTCATCAATACGAACAATAGTAGATGAGTTATTGGGCATTTTGAATATAGACCATATAATACTTGTAAAACTATTAGTATTCGGGTAAATAGTTTCTATTTTGAATTGATATTCATAATTACCATCATTATAGAAATTCCCAGAAATTTTACCACTATTCCAAACTCCTAATTGATAGGTAAGTTTAAGACCACCAAAGTCTTCCGCATCTTCAAAGTCAACATTACCCCATCGTTGATTGATGATATTCTTGCGTTCAAAAGTAACCACATTGGAGTATGTATTAGGCTCATAAAGCGAAATCTTACCCGTAATGCGAGTGTTTTGCGCCTTTTGAACTTCGGTATACCACATAAACATATCAATAGTTACATTAGTCCAATCAATGTTAAGGTAGGTAGATTGGATTTGCGCATTGGTATCTTTAAGTGCAGTATAGACATTTTGTGCTATTGCTTGTGAGTTGAGTGAGCCTGCTCTACGAGTGTCAACATAGATGTCGGTAAGTGCGCCATAACCCTCAAATGTAACCTCTTCCAAGTTAGGTTGATTATCAATACGAATACTTGTAAGAGTAGCAGGTAGGTGTAATACTCGGAGCGCATCACTATTAGGTAGGGTAACTGTTGTGAGAGATGTACCACGCAAGTCAACCTCACGCAAACGAATAAGTTTAGAGAGGTCTAATGCGCCAACCAAAGTAGAGATACCATTAAGGTCAAGTTTTTCAAGATTGCGTGCCGTAATCTGCATTGATGTAGGTCGGAACTCTGGATTTTGAGCCGATGCAATAAACTCGGTCAATCGTTCACCAGCGAGCAAGAAACCTTCGCCAACCGACTTATCACCCCAAGTGCCGATGTTACGATATTTCTTGATGTCAAGAATACGAATGTTGGTGTTGCCATCGGACTTCAATGTAGGGAAATTGAAAGTATCTCCAGCCTTAACACGAACACCACTCCATATAGCACTATCACCAATACCGATGCTTGGGTACATCCATTTGTGCGGAGTGAGTTTGAAATTATATGTCGGAGATTGACCATTGAGAGTAACAATAGAACGGAAAGTCAAAGCACCTGCTTGCTCGCCACTACCATATTGTCCGTAACTTGCGTATGATGAGATAAAGTCAAGTCGGTTTTTAATCCATTCTTTTTCGGCTTCAAGTAAGTTACCAAGTGATTGTGGCAATGGCAATGTGTTAGGGTTATAACGACCATCGTTGACCGCTATGGCTGCTTCTTCATATAACAAACGAGCAGTTTCATTGAAAGCAGTAGCAGGGAAATACTCTTGAATGCTTGTAAAGTATTTCTCAAAGCAACCCATAAGTGTACCACCACCAAGATTAGACATAGTAGATAGCATATTCTTGGTCATTGTGCGCAATTCGGTAGGGAATGCTCGTTGTGCAAGATTGTACAAAGCATTGCGAGTAGAAGTCCAATAGTATTCGCCAATCTCGTTTTTGTCAAATACCTCAATAAAGTAAGGTTTGGTTTTCTTACCTACGTTGTTGTTGAGGAAAATAGTATCCAAGTCGTCTTGCAAGAACATAATCTTGCTTGTGCTTTTCACTTTGTATAAGTAAGTATTCTTACCTCTATTGTCCGTACCACACACGATAAGCAAGAATGCCATAGTAAACAAAAGGTCATCAACATTGAAATATTCGCCAATACCTTGTTGGAACAATTCAACACGTTTCTTGATGAATTTAGTGTTGATTGCATCCCAATCCACCTCGCTACTATTTATGATGTTACCACATTGTTGGTTAAGGTTAAGCACTACTCGTTCAATACCAGCATTTACCCATCGTTCATCTACCTCATCGTAACGGAATAGGTCAAATTTAGCAGCATTGCTATCTGCGGTAGTAACCCAATAATCGTGGTCTTTATTTACATTCTTATCGGCTATGAGTTGAGTGTAACTACCAACATAAGGTTGAATATCATCGTGCAATAAATACACGAAATTAAAGGCTGTTTGGAAGTCTTGCCAAAGGTTACCACTACCCATTGAGAGTTCCCAATTGTCAAGACCATTGTATTTAACTATCTCATCAGTCTTGATGTTTCCTTCGATGTGGCTATCCCAAGGTACTCGGTGCATAACCATAGGCATATTGTTATCGCAACCTTCAAGCATTGTGTAGTCGGGAAATTCCTTTTTGTTGTAACCAAAGGTAGGTTTATCGCCCTTACCTGCTCCCCAAGTATAAAGACCATAGAATACTGGCTCGCTTGATGCGTTCTCTTGAACGAACATCATAAATGCTTTTTGTTTAACGGCTACACGACAATCGGCATAACCACCTTCGGTATTAGTAAAGTCTTGACCACCTTCGGTAAGAGTAATATCGTTGTTGCCTATGATTTGTTTCCACACATCATTGTAGAGTGCAGTTGCACCCATCTTATGTGATTGCATAGATGATGCCCAATTGAGTTTACCATCCAAACGAGTAGCAAACGGAACACCATCTTCCAATTGATACATACCCTCATAGGTTTCTCCATTCTCGTTGACAAAGTAACCATCATCGTCAAATTGAATACGTTGGTTCCACTTCCAATAAGACATTGCCGATGTACCTTGACCTTTGGTGTTCATATTGTAGAACGAGCCTGAATGCGCTTTGTCTCCTACAATAATAACATCCATATCTCCGTATTGCAATTGGTCTTTGTCATCACCATACGTTGCCAAACGAGCATTGCCAACTGTGCGAGCATTAGGTTTCCAAAGCATAGTGTTGTATTTCACTTTTGCTTTTTCGTAGTTGATAAGACC
>JAEIGA010000186.1_pt1 | contig 87511 bp, 130 predicted proteins | sample 9270691 | NCBI WGS metagenome assembly JAEIGA01 (sample SAMN17057246, study PRJNA624740) | gut metagenome | biome: biome; isolation source: fecal sample | host: Bos grunniens | place: China: Xizang | collected 2019 | reverse complement strand
CTTCCAATTTTCTCCGGAGGGATATTTTCTGAGAATGTTTTGGTCCGGAAGATATTCGTCCTGTAGCCTCTGGGCTTCTTTGAAAGAGGTGCCTGATTGTTTTCTTGTTTCTATGGTACTTTTCCTTCATTTTCGTGCCATAAAAACTTAGTAAAAATGGTCAGGTATCTCGTTCAAAGAAGCTCGGAACTTAGACTTAGAGACCGAGAAGTATATTAGAACTAGCCAGAACTACTATAGAAGTTGGGGTGATAATCGTGGCTAGAGCTTCTAAACAAAGGCAGATGGCTTCTAGCTATTCACCTCCGGCTTTGACAGCAGAAGATCGCGAGGATCAGCTGATAGCTTTGGCTTTTGACGTAGCTGAGGAGCGTTTGCGAGATAGAACTGCAAGTAATCAGCTTGTTGCTGAGATTCTTAGAAATGGAACCATTAAAGAACGCCTTCAGAAAGAAAAACTTCAGCGCGAAAATGAAATGCTGAGGGCTAAAACAGAAGCAATAGAGGCGCAGAAACATACCGATGAGATTTATAGAAAAGCTCTGGATGCTATGCGTACCTATGCTGGGTTAGGAGCATATGACGATGACTTCGAAGAAGATAATTAGGAGTTATCAGGGTCTGATTAGATTAGGATCATTCAAAGAGCGTTTTGAGTATTTGCGTCTTGGTGGAAAAGTTGGCGAGAAGACATTTGGTTATGAACGCTATCTGAACCAGATATTTTACACGTCTCCTGAATGGAGGGCTTTTCGACGAGAAGTAATTATTCGAGATGGTGCTTTAGACTTAGCTATGGAAGGCTACGATATTCCAGATAGGATTGAGATTCATCATCTTACCCCCATTACAATTGAGGACATTGAAAACAATAGTCCTTTGCTTATGGATATGGATAATGTTGTATGCACTTCGAATAGAACTCATAAGGCAATACACTACGGCGATGAATCATTATTGCCTAAAGATCCTATAGTTCGCAGACCTAATGATATGTGTCCTTGGAGATTGTAAGGAGGTCTTATTATGGAAAATAGCATTCTTAAGTCGATAAAAGGCCTCCTTGGCCCTGATTCTGACTATACCGTATTTGACCCAGATCTTATTATTTTTATCAATAGCGCTCTTTCTACGCTTACTCAAGTTGGTGTTGGACCAACTACTGGGTTTAGAATTGAGGGCGAAGGCGAGCAATGGGATGACTTTCTTGGCGATGCTGAGAACATAGATATGGTAAAGAATTACGTTTTTATGAAAGTCAAAATGGTTTTCGATCCGCCTGCAAATTCGTATCTTGTAACAGCATACAAGGAAGCATGCGATGAGATCGAAAATAGGCTAAAGATAGCCACTGAATTTGAAAATCATACCTGACTTTTGTGAGGTGATACAGTTGTCTATTTACTATGTTGCGGGTATTCCGTATTCTAATGAGCTCTATCATTGGGGTATAAAGGGACAGAAATGGGGTATTCGTCGTTATCAAAATGAGGACGGTACTTTAACAGAAGCTGGTAAAAAAAGGTATAATACGAATAGTGGTAATTCTACATCACAAAATGCAAAGAACGTTACTAGTAGCGATGACAGAAATGAGAAGATAAAAAAGGCTGCAAAAATTGCTGCTATAGCTGCTGCAGCTGGACTTACTGCTTATGGTATGTACAAGCTTGGTAAGAGTGGTGCCTTTAATGATTTTATAGCAGATCAAAAAGCTCGAGTCGGAATGATTAAAGATGCTAGCAAAGTTAGGCGAATGACTTTTCCTCAGTTGGAAGAGAAAGCCGCGCTATTACAAAAGCAAGTTGACGTTATGAGGCTTACTAGAGAGTCTCTTACTTCTTCTGGAGATCCTAATAGAGATATGGCTATTAAAGCAGGACAGAAAGTAATTTCTAGTGCTTTAGCTGGTGTAGGGGCTTATGTGGGATATTCTTTAGTTAGTAATACAATAAATAGACAGAAAGCTGCTGATTATGTTTTCCCGAATCCGAATTCGAAGAAGAAGTAAGATCTTATTCTTCCGTTTTACGGGGGTGGGAGGTAATAACATGAAGAGCTATTACGTTGCAGGTATTCCTTATTTTGTTTAATCTAACTGAATTTAATAAAGAAATTTAGGTAAAATAATAAGGAGAATAATCATGCTTTCAAATACGGCAGTGCCGATTTATTATGGAAAATTTCGGGATGCCGTGCTTAGAGGCGACATTCCAGTTTGTAAAGAGATAGAAATGGAGATGCATCGGATTGACGATTTAATAGCCAATCCTGGTATTTATTATGATGATCAAGCTGTAGAGGGTTACGTGAAGTTTTGTGAAAATGAACTTACGTTAACCGATGGTACTGATCTACATCTTCTTGATTCGTTTAAGTTGTGGGCTGAGCAGATATTCGGATGGTACTATTTTGTTGAGCGAAGTGTTTACGAACCTAGTCCAGATAATCATGGCGGCAAATACGTTCGTAAGATGATTAAGAAGCGACTTGTAAACAAACAATATTTGATCGTAGCTCGAGGAGCTGCTAAGTCAATGTATTCTTCAACGATACAAAATTACTTTCTGAATATTGACACTTCAACTACACATCAAGTTACAACAGCCCCTACAATTAAACAATCTGAGGAAGTTATTTCTCCGATACGAACAGCGATTACTCGAGCAAGAGGACCGCTGTTTCAATTTCTTACGGAGGGTTCTCTACAGAATACTACCGGTTCAAGAGCTAATCGACAGAAACTTGCTTCAACAAAACTCGGTATTCAGAACTTTCTAACTGGTTCGATAATTGAGTCTAGGCCGATGTCTATCGATAAGCTCCAAGGTTTGCGATGCAAAGTGGCGACTGTTGACGAATGGCTTTCTGGAGATATTCGAGAAGATGTAATAGGTGCTCTTGAACAGTCTGCCTCCAAGGGCGGAATTGAAGACTACATTATCGTAGCAACGAGTTCAGAAGGTACAGTTCGTAATGCTGCTGGTGACACAATCAAAATGGAATTGATGGAGATCCTCAGGGGGAATTACTTTAATCCTCATGTTTCCATTTGGTTCTATAAGCTTGACGATATCGCCGAAGTCGCAAGACCTGAAATGTGGCTTAAAGCGAATCCGAATCTCGGTAAGACTGTAAGCTATGAAACTTATCAGCTGGATGTCGAGAGAATGGAACATGCTCCGTCAAATCGCAACGATATTCTTGCTAAGCGTTTCGGTATTCCTATGGAAGGCTATACGTATTTCTTTACTTACGAAGAAACCCTTCCGACAAAACGTAAGCAGGATTTCTGGAGTATGCCATGCGCTCTCGGTGCCGACCTTTCTCAGGGCGACGACTTCTGTGCTTTTACGTTTTTGTTTCCTCTTCGAAATCAATCGTATGGCGTAAAGACTAGATGCTACATTTCAGAACTGACACTCCACAGACTTCCTCTGGCTATGCGACAGAAGTACAATGAATTCATGGCCGAAGGAAGTTTGATTGTTCTTGAGGGAACTGTTCTGGATATGACGGATGTTTATGACGATTTGGATCGGTTTATTGACGATTCGCAGTATGATGTTCGGGCATTTGGTTTTGACCCGTATAATGCAAAGACATTTGTTGAGAGATGGGAACAAGAGCATGGCCCCTATGCAATTGAGAAAGTTATACAGGGTGCTAAGACAGAATCTGTCCCACTTGGCGAGTTGAAGAAACTTGCTGGCGAACGTATGCTGTATTTCGATCAGGAACTTATGTGTTTTTGTATGGGAAACTGCATTACGATCGAAGATACGAACGGTAACAGAAAACTTCTCAAAATGCGTAAGGATGAGAAGATTGACTCCGTTGCCGCAATGATGGATGCTTATGTTGCTTATAAAGCACATAAGGATGATTTTGAGTAAGGTGGTGGAGTATGAAGACTTATTACGTTGCTGGAGTTCCTTATTCTGATGAATTATTTCATCACGGCATTAAGGGGCAGAAATGGGGTATTAGGCGTTATCAGAATGAAGACGGAAGTTTAACTCCGGCTGGAAAAGAAAGATATGGCACGGCTGAAAATATGCGTAATCAAATGGCTTTAGATGAAGCTAGATCAAAATATAAAAAGGCCAATAGAAAAGGCGTTTTGTCTGTTTGGAATCCTAAGAATTTTTTCAGTAAGGATCAAAGAGAGAAAACTAAAGCTAATATTCTTAATGCCGATAAATTGAAAGAAGAAGTCGATAAGGCTAAGATTAAAGCTGATAAATCAGAAAAAGCTTGGAAACAAGATCTTTATAAAGATGAAATAAAGAGAGGCAGAGAATTATCGAAAAATGGATACGACTATATGAAAGAGTCGCTACGGAGAGATTATCTAGATGTTAAGTATAATGAGATTATGGAGCAACAGCAAGATCGAATCGATAGAGGAGAGGAATATTCGTTGGAATATAATAAGGCTGAGATTTCTCTCAAAATGATTGAACATGAAGCTGATAGTATTGATAGAAACCTTCGTGATTATGATCTTTATGAGAAATGGGGAAAATAAAGAAGAGGAGGATGTTACTTTATGCATACTTATTATGTTGCTGGTATTCCTTACTCTGACGAGCTGTTTCATCACGGCATTAAGGGGATGAAATGGGGAATTAGACGTTACCAGAATGAAGACGGAAGTTTAACTCCGGCTGGTGTTGCCAAATATGGTACTAAAGAGAATTTTGAGAATTATCTTGTAAATAAGCAAAAGTCTAAAGAGCAAATAAGAATGAATAGACAGAAAGGTGCCATTTCTAGGGGAACAAAATTACTAGATAAGAATAGATCTATAGCTGGAGAGGTAGGACGAGGAATTGGCGGACATGTGGCAATAAGCGTTGCTACTAAAGCAGGTATGGCTGCGGTATCTGTTCTCGCTGCCAAGAGTATTATGTCTTCTCCCGAAAGTGCTTGGAAAACAAGTGCCTTAACAACTGCTGGTATGACGGCTCTTGCTGGATTAGGCCTTGGGTTATCAATACATAATGTTGTTAAGACTGTGAGAAACGTTCATGGTATTTCTAAGGCTAGAGATGCTGGTGTAATTCGAAAGAAAGATCGTGGATAAAGAGGTGATTCCTCATGCCAACAATATTTGAACGCCTCCAGCACAGCTGGAACGCATTTAGGGGGCGGGATCGTCCCATCTATGTAAATTCAGGTCCGAGTTCGTATGCAAATCCGGATCAGGTGCATCTGAGAGTTGGAAACGAACGATCGATCATTACAGCGATTTATAATAGGATCGCGCTCGATGTTTCCAGCAATAAGATTGAGCATGTTAAGTTGGACGAGAATGGACGATATGCTGAGACTGTAAAAGATGGCTTAAACAATTGTCTTACCCTTGAAGCAAATATAGATCAGACAAGCCGCGCTTTTTTCCAGAGCGCGGTTCTTTCTATGTTTGATGATGGGTGCGTGGCGCTTGTTCCAATCGATACTGACATCGACCCTTACAAGTCCGCTTCTTATGACATTCAATCTATGAGGGTCGGTAAAATTATTCAGTGGATGCCTCAGAGTGTTCGTGTTTTAGTTTACAACGATCATAATGGGCAAAAAGAAGAAGTGGAGATACCAAAGAAACTAGTGGCTATAATTCAAAATCCGTTTTATGTTGTTATGAATGAGCCAAACTCAACTCTTCAGCGTTTGATCCGTAAACTGAATATTCTAGACGCGATTGATGAACAGAGCGGATCTGGAAAGTTGGATCTCATTATTCAGCTTCCTTATGTCGTTCGTTCTCCTACCAGAAAGGCGCAGGCGGAAGAGCGCCGTAAAGACATTGAGATGCAGCTTTCTGGTTCTAAGTATGGCATTGCTTATACTGAAGCCAGCGAACACATAACTCAGTTAAATCGTCCTGTCGAAAACAATCTAATGAGTCAGATTGAGTATCTTATGAATACTCTCTATTCTCAGCTAGGCATAACTCCCGAAATATTAAATGGCACAGCCAGTGAGGAAGCTATGCTGAATTACAACACAAGAACAATAGAACCTATCTTAGCCGCAATCGTTGATGAGATGAAACGCAAGTTCCTGACGAAGACTGCGAGAACTCAGGGTCATTCGCTCATGTTCTCCAGCGATCCGTTCAAACTCGTGCCCATTAGTAAGATTGCCGATATTGCTGAGAAGTTCGTCGGCAATGAGATTCTGTCTCCGAATGAGCTTAGGTCTATTGTTGGTTTCAAACCTGTTGCGGATGCTCAGGCAGATGAGTTACGTAATAGACGATTGAATCAGACAACTGACGAGGCTGGCACAACTAAACCGGCGCTCGCAACTAATCAAAATGGCAGTGAAGAAATTGTTGAAGAACAGCCGTCGTATGATCAAGACAATATAGCTGATATTCCGATGAGTGAGTTTAACAACATGATTAATACTGCCGATACTGGTTGATGTTTGGAGGTAGATTACAATGCCTGAAAAGTATGATTTCAGCGGCTACGCTACCAAGAACGATCTGAAATGTGCCGACGGTCGAACGATTCGTAAGGACGCGTTTATCGATTGCGATGGTATGACGGTTCCGCTGGTATGGAATCATAAACATGACACTCCTGGTAAGGTGCTTGGTCATGCAATTTTGGAAAACCGAGACGATGGCGTTTATACTTATGGGTCTTTTAACGACACTGAATCCGGACAGAATGCTAAAGAGCTTGTTCGGCATGGTGATGTGAAGGCCCTTTCTATTTATGCTAATCAGCTGGTTCAAAAGGGTGGAGACGTTCTTCACGGTATGATTCGTGAGGTCAGTCTATGCCTTGCTGGCGCTAATCCAGGCGCCAGGATTGAGAATCTTTCGTTTGAACACGATATCGACGAGGATTCTGAAGATTTTGAGGCGCTCCTCTTCAATGGTGAAAATATAGAAATTGCCCATGCTGAAAAGACTGAAGAAGAAGCTCCTAAGACTGAAGAGAAAAAGGAGGAAGAACCTGTGGCTACTGAAAATAAGGAAAAGACTGTTCAGGATGTGTGGAATACGCTGACTGAAGAGCAGAAGAACGTTGTGTATTTTATGATTGGTCAGGCTCTTGAAGAAAAAGGCGGCGAAGAAGTCGCACATGCAGATGAGGAGGAAACCGAAATGGCTCATAACCTGTTTGAGGGCGATAACGCTCAGAATACTCTGACCCATGCCGAACTGACTTCGGCTATGAAGACTGTTCTTGCTGATGGCAAGAAGTATGGTACTCTGAAGGACTCTTACGAGCATCACATTAGCGAGGGCGTTCTGGCGCATGCGGTTGATACGACTGACATGACTGTTCCTAGTGTTTCTAACGCTGATTATGGCAATCCTTCCAGCCCCAATTATGTTGGCTACGGCATCAATGGTGTTGACTTCCTGTTCCCTGAGGCTCGCACGCTGAATAATATTCCCGAGTTTATTAAGCGCGATACCGACTGGGTTGATGTGGTTCTAAACGCTGTTCACAAGACTCCTTTCAGTCGCATTAAGTCGATGTTTGCCAATATCACTGAGGATGAGGCTCGTGCGAAGGGCTATATTAAGGGCAATCAGAAGAAGGACGAGTTCTTCTCTCTGATGAAGCGTACGACTATTCCTCAGACTGTTTATAAGAAGCAGAAGATGGATCGTGACGACATTATCGATATCACCGATTTCGATGTTGTCGCCTGGATCAAGAGCGAGATGCGTCTGATGCTGAACGAGGAACTGGCTCGTGCTGTCCTGATTGGTGATGGTCGTCTGGTTTCCGATGATGACAAGATCTCCGAGGAACACATTCGTCCCATCGTTGGCGACGCCCCGCTATTCACGATTACTCAGACTGTTGCTCAGGGTAGCGACGATGAGAAGACTGCTAAGAACTTCATCAAAGCGGCTGTTCGTGCCCGCAAGGATTATAAGGGATCTGGCAATCCTACCCTGTTCACTACTGAGGAGTGGCTGAACGAGATCCTGCTGCTGGAAGATGGTATCGGTCATCCAATGTATAAGAGCGAGGCTGAAGTTGCCACTGCTATGCGCGTCAGCAAGATCGTTACCGTTCCTGTGATGGAAGGCTTTAAGAATGCTAATAACCAGGAACTGATGGGCGTCATTGTCAATCTGAAGGACTACAATATCGGTGCTGATAAGGGTGGCGAAGTCAATATGTTTGACGACTTCAACATTGATTATAACCGCTATATCTATCTGATTGAGACCCGTTGCTCTGGTGCTCTGATTCGTCCGTATTCTGCTATTGCTCTGTTCAAGGCGGCTAGCGGCACGACTACGACCTAATTCAAAATGGGAGTGATAGTGCGTGGCTAGATTTTATGGAGTAGTAGGCTACATTGAAGAGCAGGAAACCGCTGTAGATGTGACGGTTGAAAAACCAGTGGAACGTTATTATAAAGGCGATCTCGTTAGAAGTAATCGCCGGCTTGAAAACGGGATTGTCCTGAATGATAACGTTACGCTAAACAACCAGATCAGTATCGTAGCAGATCCATACGCTCTGTCACATATTTTCGCCATGCGCTATGTCAAGTGGATGGGGACTGTTTGGAAAGTGACGAATGTCGAAGTACAGCAGCCCCGCCTGATTTTAACACTAGGAGGCGTGTACAATGGCGAAACCGCGGAGTGAGTTATCCAAGGTATTGCACAATTTGTGTGATAATGTCTATTTTCAGCCTCCGACAGGCGCGAAGATTGAGTATCCGTGCATTGTCTATGAACTGGAAAGAACTAATGTGCGATACGCGGATAATGCCCCGTATGCTTTATACGATGAGTATTCGATAAAATACATTACAAGAGATCCCGACGATCGTACTAGGGACCAGATAATAATGTTACCGTTATGCTCATCTGAGCGCGTTTACCCGAATGATAATCTTTATCATCATCCATTTACGATCTATTGGTAAGAGGAGGATTAAACCATGGCTGCTCTTGTTTGGGATGCTACCGGTTCTCGGAGATTTGAAACTGGCGTTGATCATGGCGTATTATACGTTATGAAAGATAATGCCGCAACTTTAACTGATGGCGTTAGTCATTATGAAAATGGTGTTGTGTGGAATGGTCTGACTGGCGTTACCAGCAGTCCCGATGGCGCTGAGCCTACTGATCTGTGGGCCGACAATATTAAGTATGCGACTCTGCGTTCTGCTGAGACGTATGGCGCAACCATCGAAGCCTATACTTATCCTGATGAATGGGCTGTTTGTGATGGCTCTGCTGTGTATACGGATGGTGTATATATTGGCCAGCAGGGTCGCAAGGCGTTTGCTTTCTGCTATCGTACTATGATTGGTACTGATACGGATCCTGACGTTAGCGATAATGACAATAATTATCTGATTCATATTATTTACAATGCTACTGCTTCTCCTTCTGAGCGTAGCTATGAAACTGTGAACGATTCGCCTGATGCTATTACATTTAGCTGGGAGATTACTACTACTCCCGTTAATGTTAATATTTCTGGCACGAACTATAAGCCGACTTCCGAGATCGTCATTGACATGTCTAAGTTGGCTGCTGGTAAGAGGACCGCTCTGCTTACTAGGCTGTATGGAGGCACTTCGACTAATCCCGAATTACCTGAGCCGAGTGCGCTTTTGAGCTTAATTAATAGCGCGTCCACTTAATAGAAATAGTTAAGAGGGAAATGGAGAGTATTCAGTTTGGCTGGCTCTCCTATTTTATTTAAAATGAGGAGGCTGATTATTCATGATTAAGAAGACTATTAAGTACACTGATTATGATGGTGTCGAGAGGACTGAGGATTTCTACTTTAATCTTTCAAAGCCTGAGCTGATGGAAATGGACATGAGCGCTAGTGGTGGTATGGAGAAGATGATTAAGCGTATCATTGAAACTCAGGACAGTCAGAAGATTATTGAGATCTTCAAGGAGATTATTTTCCGTTCTTACGGCGAGAAGTCTGATGACGGTAAGCGTTTCATTAAAGTTCGCGATGGCCATAAACTTGCTGAGGATTTTGTTCAGACCGAGGCTTACAATGAACTTTACATGGAGCTTGCCACCGATGATAAGGCTGCGTCCGAGTTTATTAACGGAGTAATTCCTCAGAGTCTTGCTGCAGAAATAGCTGCGCGTGGATAAGTGAAATGGAGGCGGGGGAATGCTCAAGATAGTTGTAAAGGGTAAGGAACTTTATAACGAGAAAACCGGCGAATTCTCATGGTCGAAAGATACGGTTTTGCAGTTAGAACATTCCCTCATTTCTTTATCAAAATGGGAGGCAAAGTATCATAAGCCGTTTTTAAAAAATACGGATTCTATGAGTTATGAAGAATTAAAAGACTATATTCGCTGCATGACCATAACGCAAAACATTGATCCTTTAGTTTATGACTGTTTATCAGAAGATAATATCATGTCTATAAAAAACTATATGGAGGATCAAATGACGGCCACCTGGTTTAACGAAAAGAACAACCCTAAAAGTCGGCAGAAGGTTATAACTGCCGAATTAATTTATTATTGGATGATATCTCTTCAGATTCCTGTTGAGTTTGAAAAGTGGCATCTCAATCGACTTCTAACTCTTATCAGGGTATGCAATAGTGAGAATACTCCGAAGAAGAAGATGAAGGAGAGAGATGTTATGCAACAGAATGCCGCTTTGAATGCTGCTAGGAGAAAAGCTGGTGGAGTTAAGAGATAGATATCCGGAAAGGAGCTAGATATGGGACTTGTTACTTTTAAACATCGTGGAAACTTTAATAAAACCGAGAAATTCTTTAACCATGTTACTGGTAAAGGATATCTCAATATTCTCGATAAGTATGGACAAATGGGAGTGGACGCTTTGGCTTCCGCCACTCCGAAAGACAGTGGTGAAACTGCTGCGAGTTGGGCGTACGAGATTGAGAGAAGTTCCGGAACGACTACCATATCTTGGCTCAATACAAATGAGAATAAGGGCGTCGTTATAGCCATAATTTTGCAGTATGGTCATGGAACGGGTACAGGAGGATACGTTCGTGGACGAGATTACATTAATCCCGCCATGAGGCCTGTGTTCGATAAGATCGCAGAAGAAGCCTGGAAGGAGGTAACCTCTTCATGAGCAGTATTGACAATAGAATAGTTCAGATGCAATTTGAAAACTCTCAGTTTGAGAAAGGCGTCGCTGAGAGCACAAAGAGTCTTGAAAAGTTTAAAAAGAGTTTGGATTTCAAAGAAGCTGGAAATAATAACGCTATAGAAAACATGTCGAATAGCGTCAATACGCTTGCTGATAGGTTTTCTGTTCTTGGAATAATCGGTAAGAGAGTTCTTGAGAATTTAGCCGATAGTGCTTATCGAATGGGCATTAATTTTGTAAAGTCGGTATCTATTGATCAGATAACTTCTGGATGGGAAAAATACGCTTCTAAAACTAAAGCTGTTCAGCAGATTGTTAATTCGACAGGTTTATCCATTTCTGAAGTTGGAGAACAGCTCGAGAAGTTAAATTGGTTTACTGATGAAACCAGTTATAGCTTTACTGATATGGTTTCAAACATCGGTAAGTTCACATCGATGAACATACCGCTTGACAAATCGGTAACAGCGATGCAGGGTATTTCTACCTGGGCTGCATTGTCAGGTGCCGGCGTTCAGGAAGCCAGCCGAGCTATGTATAATCTTTCCCAGGCAATTGGTTTAGGTTCTGTTAAAATGCAGGACTGGAAATCTATAGCTTTAGCAAATATGGCGACTGCGGAGTTTAAGCAGACCGCTATCGATACTGCTGTTGCTATGGGCAAATTGAAAAAGGGTGCTGTAAATTTAAATGATTTCGAATCTACGCTTAGCAAGGGATGGTTTACTAGTGATGTTCTGATGGCTGTACTTGAAAAGTACGGCGAAGCTGCCAATGAAGTTTATAAAGTTGCTACAGAGAATGGAGTATCTGCTGCACAAGCCATGGACATGCTTGGCGATAAGATGAACACTCTTGGTGGTAAAGCTTTTAAGGCCGCGCAGGAAGCTAAAACTTTTCAGGAAGCAATAGAGGCCACCAAGGACGCTGTTTCGTCCAATTGGATGAATATCTTTGAAAACATATTTGGTAATTATGAAGAAGCAAAAGTTGTTTGGACAGATTTGGCTAATGGACTTTGGGAAGTATTTGCTGCTCCTCTATCCGATATAAACGATGAGTTTACAAAATGGAATGAGATGGGAGGTAGAACAGCACTTCTTGAAGGTATTTATGATATATTTAGTGCGTTATATGGAATAATTCAAGCCGTACGTGATGCTATTGCTGATATTTTTCCTCCAGTTACTGCTGAGAATTTAATGAATATTAGCAATAAGGTGAAAGAGTTTGGTGCGAATCTAAAGGAGCTTTTATGGTGGTGTGAGATCGCTACAAAGACTTTATCTTTTGAGGATCCATTTGAAGATGGCGCAGAGAATGTTAAAGAATTTACTGGCGAGCTCAAAAGAGGCGCTAGAGGTGATGAGGTTAAAGAGCTTCAGCAGAAGCTAAAAGATCTTGGATATGATCTTGGTGCGGCTGGAGTTGACGGTATATTCGGACCTAAGACAGAAGCCGCTTTAAAAGCTTATCAAGAAGCGATAGGTGAAGTGGCAGACGGTATTTATAAAGAGAGTACTTTTGAGAAGCTGTTTGGAATAAACGCAAAGAAAAAGGCTTGGAAAACAGAATATATAACTAAGTATGGAAGTGCTCTTAAGAAATTACAGTCAATAGTAAGAGGCGTTGCTGCTGTTTTTGATATTTTCTTGAGAGTAGTAAGATTTATTGGATCGGCATTTTTAAAAGTAATTGGAGTATTTAAACCAGTCGGAAATATGTTACTAACGATTGGCGATGCTCTTTCTAGATTATTTGTTGCGTTCGATACTAGACTTAAGAATTCCAACAAATTTAATGAGTGGCTCGAAAAACTTGATAAGTTATTGAGTCCTGTAAAAGAGAAAATAAGTCAGCTCTGCCAGCAATTCTTAGATTTACTTGGAATCGGTGGAGATTTAGATGAAATAGATTTTGATAAAGTAATAGATAATATTATTAACAGTGTGAAATCTTTTTTTGGGTTTAATGTTGACCCGAATTCTGTTGGAGAAGGAATAGATGTTAAAGGTATTGTTGAGAAGATTAAAGCTAAAATAATTTCGATTTATACGTCTGTTCGAGATTGGATTGTTGGATTATTTTCCGGCGGCGAAGGTGCGCCTGGAACTGAGGGTAGTGGGCTTAATTTTGATGGTTATAATATAGCATTGGGTGCTATAACATTGATTATTGGTGTGCTTGGCACAAAACTATTGCAGGTTGTTAGCGTTATAGTCAATGCTGGTAAAAACATAAATAAGATATTGAAACATATAGACGGAGCGATCAAATCGTTTAAAGCAAAACAGCAAGCATCTAATTTTGAAGTAGTTGCTGAAGCAGTACTTAAATTTGCTATTGCTATAGGTATATTGGCTGGCTCTTTCTATATCATTTCTAAAATCAGTTGGGAAGGTATAGCTAAGGGTGCGGTAGTATTGACGTTTGCCGCTGGTTTACTGATAGGGATGGTTTTTGCTTTAAAGGCTGCTTCCAAAAAATTTAAGAATATGGAAGAAGTATCGAAAAGTTTGATTATGCTTGCCGCTGCTGTTGCTGCTATGGGAATAGTAGTAATGATGCTTGGCCAACTTGAATGGGATCAAATTGGCAGAGGTCTTGTTTCCATAGCTGTTTTGTTAGGATTAGCTATTGGGGCTATTGCTATATTAAATAAGTTAAAGATGAATGTCAAGGAAGTCAGTGGTATCATTGGTATTCTTGGTACATTGGCTGGTACTCTTGGCGCATTTGCAAATGTGGTTAAGAAGCTTGGTGAAATGAAACCAGGCGTTTTAATACAAGGTTTGTTTAGTTTGGCTGCTGTAATGGGAGTTATAGCAATATTCTTAAAAGCAATAAAGACTATCAAAATAGATTGGGGAACAGTTGCTTCGATTCTTGTTATGGCTATAGCTATAGACATGCTGATTGCTGGTTTTATAGCTCTAGTTATGGTTATGAAAGTAGCGAAAGCTAGTGAGATAATTAAAGCAGCTGTAGCGTTGGGAATTCTCATTACAGCAGTATTCTTAATTATGAAAGCTCTTAATAGAATGGCTATAGTGAGCAAAGGTACTAGTGCTGGAAGTATGCTTTCCTCTGCGGCATCTTTATTGCTTATTGCTTTTGCTATAGATTTACTAATAGCTGGTTTTATAGCTTTAGTTATGGTTATGAAGGTTGCTAGAGCCGGAGATATTATTAAAGCAGCCATTGTTGTTGGATTGATAATCGGAGCACTGGCCTTATTGGCAAAAGTCTTGAAAAAGGCTGTTCCGATGATGAAATCCGTTGGCTTTGGCAATATTATTGCGGCTGCAGGAGCTTTATTACTTTTAGCTGTTGCTTTGGACGTAGCTGTTGTTGGATTTATAGCTATATTGCTGGTTGTTAAGAGAGCTAGTGTTGGAGACTTGTTGAAGGCGGCCGTTGCGTTTGGTGTTATTATGCTTGCGCTATTCGCTTTGATTAAATCTTTCCAATATCTTGCTGCTTATACAAAAGTTATGGGTATAGGTAAGGTATTAACAGCCGCTGCATCTCTTATGCTAATGGCAGTTGCGCTTGATATTGCTATTGCTGGATTTGTATTACTAGCTTTAGCTATGAAGAAAATCGATGCAAAAACATTAATAAAATCAATAGTTGCATTTGCTTCAGTTGCTTTAGCATTAACTGTAATGTCGAAAGCATTGGCAAAGGTGTCTCCAGGAATAAGGGGATCCATTTCAATGGTTATTTCAGCTATCGCATTGGCTGGAATAATGGTTGCATTTGCCCTTGTACTGAAACATATTAAAGATGTTAAGACTGAGACGATCATTAGCTTTGCACTTGGAATAGCTGCGATATTGGCAGCTTTTGCTTTGATATCTATAGCCGGTACTGTTGCTGGCCCTGGTGGTATATTAGTCGCCGCAGGAATGGTGCTTGCTATAGGTGCAGCTTTGGGGATATTAGTAGCTGCTATAGTAGCAATATTGAATATTCCAGGTGTTGATTTGTTGTTACAAGGTGCTGCTGAGAAAATCGGTAGAATAGTTGGAACATTTACAGGAGCTATGAAGGCTGCTGATATGAAAGCATTTAGCAAAGGAATGGATGGTTTTAAAGATATTTCAGAAGCCGATGAAGGTGCTGTAAATAATGCTATAAAGTGCGCTCAGTTGCTAGCAGATTTTTCTGCCGGATTGCCAGTTGGTAATTTCTTTGATAGAGCCGCTGATTTCTTATTTGGAAGTGCGTTAGAGAATTTTAGTGGAGATATGGTAACATTTTCCACAGCGTTTAATGCGTTTGCTAAAGAAATGAATAAAGTTGACGAAATTGGCGATCTTGAGGGAAAAGTTACAGCAGCAGTAAAGATTGCTGGGTATATTCGTGATTTTAATAATACATTGCCTGAAGGTGGAAATATTATTGATAAAGCTGCTACTTTCTTATTCGGAAGTGAAATGGAAGTCTTTAGTGGTGATATGACTGCTTTTGCTGAAGGGTTTAACGCGTTTGCTATTCAAATGGGAGCAATTAATCCTGTTGACGATTTATCGGAAAGAGTAACGTCAGCGGTTCAAATTGCTGAAGCTATTCGTGATTTAAACGCTTCGTTGCCTGAAGGTGGAAATATTATCGATAAAGCTGCTACTTTCTTATTCGGAAGTGAAATGGAAGTCTTTAGTGGTGATATGACTGCTTTTGCCGAAGGGTTTAACGCGTTTGCTATTCAAATGGGAGCAATTAATCCTGTTGACGATTTATCGGAAAGAGTAACGTCAGCGGTTCAAATTGCTGAAGCTATTCGTGATTTAAACGCTTCGTTGCCTGAAGGTGGAAATATTATTGATAAAGCTGCTACTTTCTTATTCGGAAGTGAAATGGAAGTCTTTAGTGGTGATATGACTGCTTTTGCTGAAGGGTTTAATGCGTTTGCTCAAGAAATTTCAAAAGTAGATGTAACTACTGATCTTACGGATAAAATTAGTTCTACAATAACAATTGCAGAAGCCATTAGAGATTTTAATTCTTCTCTTCCTGAGGGCGGCGATATTTTAGATAAAGCTGGTACTTTCTTATTTGGAACCAAACAAGAGTTATTTAATGGCGATATGCTGCAATTTGCCGACGGTTTTAATCAGTTTGCGCAAGAGATGGCAAAGATTGACTATAATGCTAAACTAGAAAAAGATACAGCCAATGCAGTTAAAATCGCCACTCAGGTAGCAAATTTCCTTACAGAATTAAATAGCGACGCAATGAATATTGAACATAATAAAGGCGCTTTGGATAAATGGTTTAATGGAGATACATCGCAGGGGACTGTATTCGATTCGTTAAAAACATTAGCTACTTCTATGAACGATGCTTCGACTGCGTTTGCTGAAGTTAATGCTAATGGTGTAGCAGATAATATCACAAGTGCTGTAAATGCAGCTCGCTCAATTGCGGAATTATTGAATTATCTTGGTGGAGACGAATTTAATGCTAGTAATAATTTACTTGGTGCAAAGACGATGCTTGGTGAAATTGAAAGTTTACTAGGTGAAAAGAAAAGCATCCCTTCAATAATTAATAAATTCATTTCGCAATTGGATGAAGGCGTTGATTTAAATGCTTTTGCAAGTGCGATGAATGCTATAACAGAATTCGCCAATATGCTCTCTGGTCAAGGTGACGTTAAGATCTCTACAGATGATTTCCTTGGAGATCTTGACGCTGGAGCTGTTGTAGAAAAACTTTCAACATTTACATCTTCTTTGACCGAATCTTTGTCTGGAAGCGCGACCGATATTTCAACTCAAGCAACTGCGTTCAATACTGCAGGTTCGGATCTCGCTAACGCTGTTAGTGCTGGTATGGGTTCTGCGACTATCGATACGAGTGGGTTAGAAAGCGCTATTCAATCTTCCGTGAATAATTTAGCAAAGTATCAACGACAGTTTGTGGCAGTTGGTGGAAATTTTGGTGCTGGTTTGGCTCAGGGTATTAGAAATAGTCAAGCTGTTGCTGAGGCGGCTGCTCGTGCCGTAGCATTAGCCATGCTTAATGCAGCTAAAACAGTGCTAAATATTAATTCTCCTTCTAGGGAAGCTGCAAAACTTGGTTCTGGATTTGACGAAGGTCTTGGTAAGGGTATGACAGACTCTATGGGTAGTGTCGTAAAGACTTCTGAGACGGTTGCCGAATCTATGTTATCAACAGCTCGTGGTTCCCTCTCTTCACTATCCAGTATCCTCGCTGACGATATAGACGATACTCCGGTTATTAAGCCGGTTGTAGATCTTACGAACGCGAGAGCTGCTGCAGGATCGATAGGCGGTATGTTTGGAACACAGACGTTCGGTGTTCAGACTGCTGCTATGGCCAATAGTGCCGCTCAGTCTGCTAGTAAGAGGGCCGCTGCAAATCAAAATGGCAGTGCAACTTCTGGTAGTGCTTCCGGCACCGTAAACACAAATACAAATGCCGTAAATCTGTCCGGCAATAATTTCTATATTAGAAGTGAGCAGGATGTACATTCTCTGGCTAGCGAGATAGCGACACTATCCAGACAGCAGCAGAGAAGTTACGGCGCGACGGTTTAATTTTATGAAAGGAAGGTGCGATTATGACGATTAGCGATATCGATTGGTTTGAATGGAATGGTGTAAAATGCACCGTTTCGCAGTACGGAATGCATGTACTGTCTCAGCCAAGTATTGTTAGCCCGTTAGAGCGCTCCGAACAGGTTAGTATACCTGGCAAGAGTGGTACCCTAACGTTGCTGGAAGGCGACGATATTTACGACAATATCGCACTTTCCTGTTCTTGCGTAATTGACGATATTAACAAATTATCTGCTATTACGAGATGGCTGAAGGGATCTGGAACTGTAAAGTTTCCTATGCGTCCTGACGGGTTTTATAAAGCTCGTATAGCAAATCAGATAAGTTTTGAGAAGGCGGTACAGGGCAATCCTCACCGCCTTTTCTCTGTTCAGTTTCAGTGCGAACCGTTCTTTTATTACGATAGTGGTAAAGTGGCTACAAGATACACTTCATCTCCTGTTAATTTGACGAACGCTGGGAACATTCATTCGCTTCCGTTGATTAAGGTTGAGGGATCCGGTTCTGCTGGACGAATTATGTCCGGTTTTTCTACGATGTTTTTTGATTTCGATGGTGATAATCCAAATGGCACCCCGTCGACAAGTTTGTCGTATATTATAATTGATTGTGAAGCTAAGATTGCTTACACAGGAGACGGCACTGGAAACGATCCTTTTGTATTAAGAGGCACGAGAGTTACCGGCGATTGGATGAATATACCAGAGGGTTTGAACAATCAATCTTTTTTAACCTTTGGCGATGGAGTAACTGCTGTGACGATAACGCCAAGATGGAGGAGTATATAGTATGAGCGATATATATGTATTTCGTCCTACGGATGAAGACTATGACTCCATGGGCGTCGTCGGTGCATTATTGCCAACAGAATGTACATTCGAAGAAACCGCGAACGGCGAGAGTATTATTAGTCTTACTCATCCGATCGATGAACTTGGTCGATATGCTGCTCTCGAGCGCGGAAATATTCTTGTTGTTCCGATCCCTGTGAGAACCACACCAGAAATTCAAAATGGCAGATCCGTTAGCGTTGTATGGTCATACAAAGTAAAGAATCCTGTTACAACTCATAAGAATATGAGGACCATATATAGAAAAGCAACGGGCGGCAAAATGAGGGTAATGAATCCCGGCGATACTTTTACGGTTGTTTATAAGCCCGACGGAGATGGGCCGTGGAAAGTAAAGTCGAAATACGGTACTGGTTGGGTTCCGGCAGACCCTAATGAATTAACTTTTGATTTAGTTAAGACGTATACGGGTCTAGAAAACAATGCTAACTTTATACAGGAGATTCAGAGCCCCTGGACAATTACACCTCAATACTTTAGAATCTATGAGACAAAGAAGGGTATTGATTCGATAAGTGTTTCTGCCAGGCATATCAGCTATGATTTGCTGTATAACGTTACTACTTATGAAAACGGAAACGAGACCGCTTTACAGACAGCCATTAATGGTATACTGAACGGATGCTACAGCGATCATGGATTTGCTGGGTATACCAATTTGGATAATGTTCAAGTCGGTCTTTATTATAACGGAAAGAATCCCATAGAAGCTTTCCTTGATCCTGAGGAAGGCATCTGCAAGAAGTATGAAGTAGGACTTGTTAGAGATAATTACGAGCTGTTCTTCTTACAAGATCCTGGAATAAATAGAGGCGTTCGAATTCAGTACGGAAAGAACATGACCGGTGTTGATTTTACCGAGAGCGATGATGAAGTTGTTACAAGGGTTATACCGGTTGGCGAACTTAAGAATGGCGACGAACTCTATTTAGACGATGATGTAACAAAGCGATATATTGACATAACGGATTACGCGGAAGCACATCCAGAGATTGCTGGTAGCATTCCGAGTTATCCGTTTTCCCATGTACATGTTCTTGAATGCGAGAATTGTAAGGTTGGGGATAAGGACCCTGCTGGCGGAACAATTACAGTAAATAGCGCCAGAATTAGAATGCGTGAGCAAGCGAATAAACTGTTTGAAAACGGATGCTATAATCCGAAGATTCAGATGTCTGTCGAGTTTGTCAATCTTGGAGATACAGTCGAGTACGAACAGTTTAAGAATCTTGAGAACTGCTTCCTGTTCGACTATGTTATTGTTCAGCATCCTCGTCTCTTTATTGACGTTACAGCTCAGATTGTGAAGATTAAGTGGGATTGCTTGAAGGATCGTATGACTGGTGTTGAGATCGGTTCTGTTGGAGAGACGATTGGTAATATCGGTATAACGACCTGGCAGATTCCGGCTGGCTTTAGCGGCAGTAAGATTGCTATGGGGACTCTTGGGTCGAAAGCCTTGCAAAAAGATATTATCAGTGCCGATCATATTCAGTCGAATACGATTAATGTTCGTACACTGAATGCCGAAGAAATAACGGCCTATGTTGTGACTGCTGTTCAGGGCAACTTTACATCATTGGCTGCTGGGCAGATAACAACTGATGAGCTTTATGCGACCCTTGCACAAATTGCTTCGGCAGAGCTTAAGCAAGCCTCGATCGAATACGCAGATGTTAACGAATTAGTCGTCAACACAATTGCTACAATAGCTCAAGCTCAAATCGAAGAGGCCGATATTACTACAGCAAAGATCGGTAACGCCGATGTTGAGAAGTTGGCCGCAGCCCTTGCATCGATTATTGATGCACAAATAGAACATGCTGAAATTGATAATGCCCTCATCGATTGGGCGGCTATTCGAAGCTTAACAGCTCAAATGGCTTCCATCGCCAACGGCAATATGGGTAATGTTCAGATCGGAAAAGCATCTATTGAATGGGCAGACATCGATAGAATGTGCAGTCAATTTGCTGATATTTCGAGTGCTGATATTGGAGACGCCGAGATTAGGCAAGCGCTCATTAATCAGTTAACAGCTGAGGTTACCGAAACGATGAGCCTTAAAGCGAAGAACGCTGAGTTTGATTTTGCTTCGGCTCAGAGGTTGCTAGCCTCTGCAATGATATTGGATCAAGGTGTTGCTGGCACAGTGTCGATTGAAAACTTAGTTGCTACAAGCGCTGCGTTTGTACAGGCGACTATGGGCACATTGATATTAAAGGGCGAAGACAGTAACTATTACGAGGTAACAATATCCAACGATGGGGAGATCCATACAAATCAGGTTGATTCTGAGGGAATAGAGGAGTATGCTGCAGAACATGGAAAGACTATAGTTGAAACATCGGCTGTAATATCAGAACTGGATAGTACGAATATTCGTGCTCAGAATGCTATTATTGCAACGATATTCACTGATGCTTTAACCGCGCATAGCATTACGGCGAGTCAGGCTTTCTTGGCTTCTGCTACTGTTCCTGAGTTATACGTCACCTCCATTACTGCGATCGGAAACGATCTTGATTTGAGAGCGAATGAAAGTATTAATCTTATTGTCGGAAGGACTCTTACCGGCTATAAGAGATATTATTTGTCTCAGCCAGCTAATCTTGATCCTCCGACGGTTCCGACAGAGAATCCTCCATCTGGCGACTGGGTTGATATTGAACCGGATTATTCGAGGATAGGCGTTAAGAATTTCTTCGGGCCTAATACTAATCCTACGCTCGATGCTTATCTAGATACGAATGGAGAAGTCGTGTCTGATGATGGATGGGATGATTTAGATCCAGATGATTTTCCAGAGTTTTCTGGTAAGAATCTTCTTCCTCTTACTCTTGAAGATTTAAAAGACAGTAATTATTATGACGGATCATGGGATGGGAATGAGTATACAGATAGTGGCGTGACATTTACTATTAATACTAATGAATATGGCACTGTGACAAGTATTGTAGCTAATGGAACAGCCACTCAATACGGCGCTTATTTAATGTTACCATTTAATAGTGGGTTCCCGAACAAGTTTTTAGAAGATGGTGAGGATTATATATTAAACGGCTGCATTGGTGGATCTAAGCAGACGTATTATATTGATATGAGTCTGTCAAATATGGAGCAAGGAATGCAATCTGTTATTGAAATTTATTCGACAGATGGAGATGCGTCGTTTACTTATGATAGTTCGTATGATCCTTTTCTGAACAGTATAATCATACGTGAAGGCTATACGGCTAATAATGTAGTCTTTTATCCAATGGTTAGACGCGCTGGTGAAGATGACACCTTTGAACCATACGAGAATGCCATCTTCAAAGATACTTTTTACACAGATGTTGATAGAAGTAGTGCGACTTATTATCGGTGCGTCGTTAGCGATCAGTATGGTCATAGTGTAACTTCAGATGCGGCATTATTAAGCGTTGGCGAAGCTGGTATGCCTATAGTTTTAAAGCATCCGACTGATGTTCATACTTTGATTAGTATCGGTAAGAATAAGTTTGGCCCTAATGAGGCTCCTATAGAGGACGGATATATTAACTCTGAAGGAAGTATTATAACGGGCCAATCGGGATCTGCTGGTTGGACTATTTCAGACTATATACCAGTTACACCTGAAACAAATTATTATTTTAAACCAAATACTACCGCTGGTAATAGTGCCAAGCATGCTTTTTATACGGAAGATCTGACTTATATTTCTACGATTAATAGTGGTCCTGGTACATTTACAACTCCCAGTAATTGCCATTACATGAGGTTCTCTTATAGAAGCACGAGCGAAAGCATACAGTTAGAGTTGGGAACTTCAGCAACTACTTATGAGGAATACTCAAGTACAGGATCTGATGTGAATATAGCAATTAAAGTTGCTAATGCGTCTTCGTATCAGTGGCAATATAAGCCGGTTTCTGGTGAAACATGGTATGATATTGAAGAGGAAGCCGGTTATTCTGGTTTCGATACAAATGAATTAGCCTTTAATGCTGACGGTTTAAAAACGATGCGTGTTTATAAATGCGTTGTTACTAATGAAATCGGAAGTGTTGAAACTAATTTTTCGAAAGTGTTGTTTTATTTGCCAATAGTATTGTCGCAACCGCAGAACGTTTTCGCGGCGAGAAACAGCATCGTTCAGCTGACTGTGGAGGCGGAGAACGTCGCCAGCTACCAGTGGCAATGGAAGGCGATAGACAGCGAAACATGGGCGGACCTGTCGGCCGGCAATACCTCCTATCCCGGCGGCACCACCAAGACCGTGAGTTTTGAGCTGACGCCCCAGCGCGCGGCGGCCTCCCGGCACTACAGGTGCATACTAACCAACTCGGCGGGTATCGTGATCACGGATGTGGTTGCGGCGACCATCGACACGGGAACCAATGTGTACATTGTCAAGCAACCTTCAAATTTCTTCGGCGTTATCGGCGACACGGCTACCTTTACCGTGGACGCCCGGAACGTCAATGATTACCGCTGGCAAAGAAGCGATGATCAGGGTGAAACGTGGGCGAATCTATCCACGAACGGTGCCTACACGGACACCTATTACCAGACGATCAGCGCCGAGCGCGCGACGTGGCTGTACCGCTGCCGGATGCGCAATAGTGACGAGGCGTACACCTACACCGAAGCCGTGGCTATGGTGGTTGTGGATAATATTAGCATTACTACTCAGCCAGCAGATCAAGAAGGTAAGATTGGTGACGTTGCTGCTTTTACAGTAACAGCAACTGGCACAATTCCTTTGTCTTATCGTTGGCAGATGAAGAATTCTTGGATAGTCTCTGACTACATAGAGGTTCTTAGTGACAGAGAATATTATTTTCAGCCGAATTCCTCATCTAACTACTATAGAAAACATGCTTACTATGATGAAGATTTCAACTTGATATCTGTGATAAACAGCGGTCCGATAGCGTTTACAACACCTGAGGATTGCTTTTATATGCGGTTTTCATATCGCATTACAAGCTATGATATTCAGTTGGAATACGGCGATACTCCAACGACTTACGAAGAGTATATAGAAGATCAGCCGTATAATCTTTATTATGTAGATTTGCTGGAATATGCCGGCGAGAATGAAAACAACTGGTCTTATACAGATGTTTATTTGTCCGGCGGCTATGAAGCGTCCAAAGGAGCCACAAACGCACAGAATACGGCTGACGATGCGTATACTGGCGTTCAGGTTCTGGGTGACAATATTGACAGGATTAGAGATGCTGTCGGAAGCTTAGTTGTCGGCGGCGTTAACCTGATTGATGATAGTGATACGATAACTATAGAAGGAACAGGGCCAAACAGTTATCATACTTTGGCATCTGGACTTTCTGCAAACACAATTTATACGCTATCAATGGCTTCTGCTTCTCTTGTTGAGGGTAGTGCTTCTTCAATGACGATAGAAGTTATCAGAACGATTGAGAGTGAAGGTAGTTCTACTGATGTAGAAAGCAGCATCAGCACTTACGTTCCAAGTTATGAGCGAATTGATGCGCTGTCTATCGATTCTCTTGATTTCTCTGCTGGCAGTCAGTCAATTACTTTTGTTACAGCAGACGATCCAGGAACTTATGCTCTTAGGATTTATGCAGGGGCAAAGGGATATACGACTGGCGTTATTGTTGAATTGAAGAGAGTGAAGCTTGAGCTCGGAACATTTGCAACGATGTGGACCGAATCTCAGGATGATTTAATTCGTCGAATAGAGAAGTTGCAGACATCGTTGAATGTTCTGAATACCGGCGTACAGGTTGTAACTACGAGAGTTATCGGCGAGTATACAACCGACGAATATGGCAATTTGATAAAAGATGGATCTGCATATTCTGATACTTCAAGTATGGATGGTCAGCTTACGACGATACAGGACTTCTTTGAATTCGATACGTCTGTTGCTGGCGATCCGAAGCTTAGAATCAGAACTAAAAAGTCAGGAAATGACGACAGTTCAATAGGCTCGAATATGTATATGGAACTTGGTAAAACATCGTTGAATTTTTATCTAGGAGCTACAAAGGTTGCTTACTTTACTGATAATAAGCTTCATGTTACAAACGTAGAGGCCAAGGAACGCGTTTCCGTTGGTACTGATAGCAATGGTTTTCTTGATATTTACACAACAAGTGGCGGCGTTGCCTTTGTATGGAGAAGCTAGTGAGGGAGGAGGAGACTTATGGCTGCATCAACCGTAACTGCTAGTGCTATTCTAGCTTATGTGCCGGGTTCAAAAATGGGCGAAGCCAGGCAAGGATATTACAATGGCGTAGCATATGGCGGTAATATGGTGTTCACGTTTACCACCATTCCAGATTTATCTAAGATTGATATTACTGGTATTTCGCTCGTATTTCATGTCGGTGCGCTGGGTGGCGCTTATACAAAAGTATTGTATTTGAAATATGGCAGTTATCTTGGTTCTGCCGTTGGTAATTACTCCTTTACTGGATGCTACAACACAAATAAAACACTCAACTTAACAGCGTCGAATAACTCAGGCGGTTTTACGATACTTAAAAACTATATAGGAGGGCTGTCTGGCAGCAATCAGGTTATACTTGGCGTCAACAGTCCTCCTACAAGTCGAGGAAAATCGGACGGTAAGGCTTGGGATTATGACTACATGAACATAACTGCCGCTACCTTAACGCTTTTATACGAATCTAAAAAGACTTCTGGTAGCGTCACAAATGCGAAAACTGGTTCGACTGCCGATCGACCGACGCTGACGCTTAACACTGCAAGTGCATCGTTTAAGCATAATATTTCGTGGAAACTCGGTACTTGGTCTGAAAATCAGAACAATATAACCGGTTCGTTGTCGTATTCTCTGAAACCTTCTGCGGCCATACCTCATAACGCATTACCGAATTCCACAAGTGGCAGTGGTACGGTTACTGTTGAAACGTTTGATGGAGCAACGTCTCTTGGCTCGTTTTCATTAAGTTTTACAGGAACCGTTCCGGATAGTGTAAAGCCAACTATAACTTCATGGACTGTTATGCCGGATCATACTGGTGGTGCAAGTACGGTTGGTGGCAGCACTTATTATATACAGAATAAATCAAAAGCGAAGGCTTATTTAACTACTGTAGCTCCCGGCGATGGCGCAACTATAACAAATTATCAACTTACTACAGTTCCGAATTACGGTAGTATATCCGTTAGCAGTTGGGCTACAGGCTCGTCAAATGCGAAGTCTACTAACTTATTAACAGGTACTGGAAATGTAAGGTTTTCACTTGTTATAACAGATAGTCGTGGACGGAGGTCTACAGCGAGTACTAAAGACATAACTATCACACCTTACGCCAACCCGGCGATTGCTAGTGCTCAAGCAGTGAGATATGCGTCGGACGGCACTGTTGATGAGATTACTGGTACATATTGTAAGATTAAAATTGATTATAGTATATCTTCTATTGGCAGTCCAAATCAAAATGGCATTAGCACAGATAGTGGAAGCCATAGTTTAAAGATAAAATCTGGTAGTACCGTTATAACTACAAGTGATTTTTCAGACAATACATGGACTAGCTTACTTGGTAGCGGTAATCTTGATGTGTCTACCACTTATACTGTTGAAGCAACACTTAAAGATAAGGTCGGTTCAACAACAACTTATACATTCTATATACCAACTGCGAATTATATTATGCACATAAAAAAGGGTGGTAAAGCTGTTGGTATAGGCGAAGCTGCAAGTGGCACAAATCACTTTGGTGTAAAATGGGCAACAGACTTTGGCAGTACCGTGACGGCGCTGGGGGAAATCCGGCGAAAAGCTTCCGGCATAGATATTACACAGACGAACAATGGAATTTCTTCAAACACATATCCTGGTTTTTTTGTCAGGGACAAGGGCGACCGTGATATGATTCGAGTCAGGGCACATGTCTATACGGATGGCGGTATCGGAGCCGGTTTGTATGTGGTGAACTGGGTAAACGGTTCTTTGACAGAGAAGAACGGCTTTTATACCCGACTCAATAAAGACGGCACCCAGACTTACGCCTTCGGCAATGGCGGGGCTGTGCGCAGTGCACTTGGCCTGGGTAGCTCAACGGGCGCGCTGCCGATCGCCAACGGCGGCACCGGTCAGACCACCGCGGCCGCGGCCAGGAACGCTCTGGGCCTAGGTAATACATCGGGCGCGTTACCTGTCGCAAACGGCGGCACTGAGGCAACAACAGCTCTAGGCGCAAGACAGAATCTACATGCCGAATTGGGTGATTATACCAATAGTGAAGTGGAGACCGGTGGTAAATGGATAGACAATAAAAAGATTTACCGCTACGCATGGAAGGGAAATAAAACAGTAACAAATGGTCAAGTAACAATGTGTACTTTGCCATCTACTCCCGATACTGTTATTAATTTGCGCGGCATTCGAAAGCTGTCTAATGGTCAGCAAATGACTATACCGAATGCGTATTACGGCAATATTGGTTACGACATGTCGATCGCTGTTGACTCAAGTAATAATGTTGTTGTAAGCGCTGGTTCACAATATGCTAGTACCAGTGATTCCTTTGTCATTATTGTTGAGTATACAAAGTAAGAGGTGAGATTATGATTCGAGGAACGACCCCAACATATACGTTTGAAATTGATGGTTATGATCTTACCGGTTGCACGGTATACGTTACGGTAAAACGTAATACGGCAATGGTGACTAAAACCAATACTGACGGATCTGTAATCATTATCGGTGATGAGAACGGCACAACTCTTTTAGTCACGTTGACGCAGGAAGATACGTTGTCGCTTAAAGCCGGCGATGCTAAAGTGCAGGTCCGCTGGATAGATCAAAATGGCACCGCTTGGGCTACCGAGATTGCCGATATTACTGTTGGCAGAGTACTGCTTGAGAGAGTTATAGAGTGGGGAGGTGACGAGCCGTGAGTGAGAATACGCAGCGGGATTATATTCCGATGAGTGTTGAGGAGAACGATCCTATAAAACTGGAAGTTGATGTTGCTCGTATAATTCGCGGTATCAGTCCCACTGTTGAAACCGAGAGACTGGAAAACGGCGCTCGTATCACTATAACGGATCTGGATGGTGAGCATGTAGCAGAGATTTATGACGTTACTGCTGAGAATGCGGAGCGGGCTGCTGCTGCTCAGGAAGCTGCTGAAGGCTACGCTGAGAGCGCTGGTCAGAGTGCTACCAACGCTGCTGCAAGTGAAAGTAATGCCGCTACAAGCGAAGCCAATGCCGCCACAAGTGAATCTAACGCTGCTGATAGTGCTTCGTCTGCCAGTGAATCTGCTGCTACGGCTGTTAGTAGTGCGGCAGCGGCCGTGAATGCTAATGCGGCTATTCAGGGTATGGGAGTCAATTCCACGACTTTGGAACCCGGAAGTCAGGCAACAGTAACTAAGATTGTGGATCCTGTAACCGGGGCGATTACGCTTTCGTTTGGTTTACCGAAGGGCGAAAAAGGCGATGCCGGCATGGTGGTTCATATCTGTTCGTCTTCTGAATACGATTCTCAGACCAGAATTCCGACGATACAGAATCCAGATACTAATACGTTTTATCTTGTCCCGGCCGAGAGTGGCTCTAGCCCAGATTTGTTCGTCGAATGGATTTACACGAATAATGCCTGGGAGATGTTTGGCAGTGCGACGATAGAAATACCTGTGCAGGATGTGCAGATTAAAGGCAGCAGTATTGTAACTGATGGTATAGCAAATATTCCTGTTGCTAGTTCTTCTTTAGGCGTTGTGAAAGTCGATAACGAATATGGAATTACAGCTGTTAGTTCTGGTAGAATTTCAACTGTACGAGCTTCTGCAAACCACATAAAGGCGGGAGAAAATAAGTATATGCTTATTGTTCCGTTCAATCAGCATGAAAGTATTTATTATGGTCTGTCCAAAGCTGCTGGTGTAGATCTAGCCAATGAGACTGTAACTGTTGGTACCTACACAGACGATGCCAAATCTGCAATCCAGCAAATGCTTGGCGTCCCTTCTGCTGACGATATTCCGGATGTGCCTGTGCAAGACGTACAGATTAACGGAACGAGTATACTGGATAATGGGGTTGCTAATGTACCGATTGCGAGTGCTAATGACTTTGGTGCTGTAAAAATTTATGACTCATTAGGTATAGGTATAATGCCCGGATTTGGATATTTAACCATACTTGCTTCATCGGGTGACAATGTTAAAAATGGTTCAAACACCAGCAAGCCAATAGTTCCATTCCGTCAGCATGAAGCGGCTTTCTTCGGCCTCGCCAAAGCAGCCGGTGCTGATATGAAGGATATTTCCTCAACAACCATTGGCGTTTATCCGGATGCTCAGAAAACCGCCATCCGCACTATGCTCGGAGCTACTAGCGATCAGATCGTAGCAGTTCAGGACGAAACTCCTACCGATCCCGATACCAAGCTCTGGATAAACGAGACTCCTGCCTCTACTGTTCAGGTACCGACTGTAGCCGAGATGAATACTGCTCTGAGTGGTAAGGTTGGGGATGTACAAGTTAATGGGACGAGCGTTGTGAGTAATGGTGTGGCGAATGTGCCGATGGCGACATACAGCACTTTAGGTGCAGTAAAAATCTATCAGTATCAAGGCTTGCAAGTAGGAAACGATGGCGGCGTTGGTATCAACTCAGCATCTGATTCGCTGGTAAAAGCCGGGGCTGTGAATAACTATCCTTCGACTCCCGGCAGACAGCACCTTGCCACCTTCTTCGGTCTCTCCAAAGCCGCTGGGGTCGATCTAGCCAACGAAACCGTAACTGTTGGCACTTATCCCGAAACCTCTAAGACTGCTATTCGTGGTATGCTGGGAGCAGTGGGGGATGTACAGGTAAACGGAACGAGCGTCGTGACTGATGGAGTGGCGAATGTGCCGTTGGCGACTGACGATCAATATGGACTGGTAAAGCCCAGAGGAAATTCATTTGTATTTGGCGGCGGCTTTTTGCAAATAAGTTTTGCAGATTCGTCAACAATCAAAAGCGGGAATAGCGTTTGGAAACCTGTGAATATATCTCTTCAACACGAATCCACCTTCTTCGGCCTCGCCAAAGCCGCTGGCGACACCACACAATCTGCTTCTTCCAACGCTGTCGGCACTTACACCGATGCTGCTAAGTTGGCTATTCAGCAGATGCTGGGTATCGACCTCTCATCAATCGCCAGTCAGGTGGAGATCCCGCTGGTGGAGACAGTGACTGGTACGGTTGTGAACATTACCGGCTATCCCAATACCAGATACGTTTGTGGAGAGGTTGTTACTATAGACGTTACTCCTCCAGCTTCTGGCAGTATCGATGTATTGTTTGAGTCGGGTTCTACGGCTGCGGTTCTGACTGTTCCGAATACCGTTAAGTGGCCTTCTTGGTTTGACGCTACTAGTCTGGATACCGACACTACTTACGAAATACTGATTACAGACGGAGTATATGGGAGCGTGATGTCATGGGCCACCTAACTCATACAGTGGGAGGAGACAGCAATCTGGTTAGTTTCCGTACTCCTGCTCGCGTTCCTGTGGAGAGTCTGAAATGTCACTTTACTCCGATTCAAAATGGTAGTGGCGATCCCAGTCCTTACAATGTTAGACCGATAATTGGATGGACGGGGGTTGAAGCGTCGCATGCTGGGAAGAATTTAGTTGATGAGAAATTTTTAGCTAATGCAAATAATTATCCAAACGCAGGTAGCTATGGATATTATTATACTAATGATATTCATTTACCTCCAAACACACTTTGCAGATTTGTTTGGTATGATTATGATAACACTACAATGGATGAATTAAGCTCCAACATACATTTATATGTAACGGGGGCAAGTGAATATATTATAAATAATTCTGATTATCGACAATATTCATCAGGATTTTTAACTCCATCAACAGGAGTCATACGATTTGGAATTAATCATCCTAGTCAATTGCAAAGGCAAGGAGTGTTAGATGCTATTTTCAATAACGGCAAATTATTATTACAAATTGGAACAGAAGATATTCCATATGAACAATACCAAGGCGAAACCATACCGGTAACTTTCCCTACGCTTGGTAAAAATTTATTAAATACAAGTACAAACGTATCAGAAGGAAAACTCATGGATACTGTTGGTGAATTAACAGATGATCTTAATTATAATACAACTGATTATATTTCTTTACCAGCAAATCAAACATATACTTTTTCTTGTAAAAATAATTCATTAGAGGAAGAACAAACTAGAATACGATTAATAGTGTTTGAACCCGATACTAAAGTTTTTAAATCAAGAATTATAAATAAAAAGAAAAATCCAAATGAAGATTATAGTTATACATTTTCATTATATACAAATAGTTTAGTTCGTCTTTCATATCATACTACTGATTATAACATTCAACTTGAATATGGCTCCGAAGCCACTGCATACGAACCCTACAACCCAAACAATACGGTCTACGGAGGCTATGTGGATCTGGCAGCGGGGGAAGTAGTGGCAGAGTGGAAAATAATAGATGCAAAAGATTATAGTTGGACATGGTTCTCAGCAAATGATTCTATTTATCATAATTTTAGCGACGAAGTGTATAAAGAAGTGACAGAAGAAACACCAACTGGTAGAAAGCCGCTTTATTGCAATGTTGCGAAGTACACGAGTAATTCCTTTATATATCACGGCGAAATCGCTTATGGTGGAGTCGAGAATAATGGATATATTTTGTTACGAAATAATAATTATTCATCTGCTCAAGATTGGATAGATTATTTTGCAAGTAATACAGTTCAAATTGTTTATCCTCTCGCTACCCCAATCCACTACCCTCTCACTCCCACCCAAATCCAGACCCTTCTCGACCGGAATAACTTCTACTCCAATACTAATGGCAACACCGAGGTTAGTTACGCTGTGCATGATACGGCTCCTATCCGTGCTGCCAAGAAACGCATAGCCGCTAACGAACCTCATATTATCACTCCTGCGACTGCTGGGCTGGTCAGTTTCTCTACAGACATGATCGCCCCGCTGAAGGAGTGTAAAGTGCATTTCTCTCCTGTGCAGAGTGGGACAGGCGATCCCAGTCCGACGAATGCTAGGCCGATTAGTGGGTGGACAGGGTGTGATGTATACGGGACGGGGAAGAATCTTGTGGATTGGACTCAGTATCCTTTCACGGATAAAAAAGCATTTTCGCCGCAAAGCGTAGTAAACACAAGAGGGAGTATTATTGATAACGATTATCATTGTGCCACGCTTGATTTCATCCCATGCAGCCATTTGCATGGAAAAACGATCACATTTACTCCCCGTGAAACCATCACAACATATGCGTCTATTTGCTTTTATGAATTGGACAATGAGGATACATTTGTTGCTGCTACAAACCAAACAATTGTGGTTCCATCAAATGCAAACTATATGCGTTTTGTAACGGAAAGGGCAAACTTAAACGCGCCAAAGCAACTCGAACTCGGCTCCACCGCAACCTCCTACACCCCCTACACCGGCACCACCATCCCGATCTCGTGGCAATCCGAGGCCGGGACGATCTACGGAGGATATATGGATTTGGTGAGGGGAGAAGTCGTGGCAGAGTGGGGAAGCGTAACGATTGATGATAATTACGAAGTATATGGCGGGCCAAACACTAAATATAATGGTGAAATCGGTACTAATAGATATTTTATCGTTCCTGCTTCGCCAGTTCTTTCACCATTTTATATTTCGCGTGGAAATGTCTATTGTGATAAATTAAAAGTTACTAGTAATTCAACATGGTCTACGCCAGACGATTATGTTTGGAATACCACGATTAATAGTAAAAATCAATGTCACATTGTTTTTGATAATGCTACGGTTGGTATTAATTCAAGTGATACATACCAATCAAGGGACGTTGCGATTAGCGCTTGGCTTGCCGAAAATCCAATAACAGTTGTATATTTACTTGAAACCCCCATTCGCCACACCATCGACCCTGCTACGCTACGCACCCTTCGCGGTATGAATAATGTCTGGTCAAACACCAACGGCACTATCGACTTGTCCTACTGGAGCCATTAGAAAGGAGGGGATAGCTAATGCCAGTAACAATCAATACAGGGAAAATTAAGTATAAAGATTCTAACGATGAGTTTCAGACATTAGATGCGGTTGGCGGGATTGAGGATGTACAGGTCAATGGGCAGTCGGTTGTGACGGACGGTGTGGCAGATATACCGATTGGCGCACAAAATACATACGGCGTGTTTAAACTTGGAAATAATGGAAATGGGATTCAATTATTTAATGGCGATTTAACGATTTATTCAGCGCCAGATTATCTCATTAAATTAGGGTCGGCATCTTTTACACCAATTGCTCCGTTAATGCAGCATCAGTCCACCTTCTACGGCCTCGCTAAAGCCGCTGGGGCAGACATGAAGGATATTGTGTCCACCACGGTCGGCACTTACCCCGAAGCGCAGAAGTCTGCCATCTCCCAGATGCTCAACGGCTCCGTGTCCGTCACCGGCTCCACTCCCTCCATCACCGCCCTCCCCGGCATCCGCTACGTCTGCGGCGAAGTGACCACGCTGGACATCACCCTCCCGACATCGGGCATCGTGGATGTGGTGTTTGAGAGTGGGTCCACGGCGACCACGTTAACCATCACTCCGCCGACAGGGCAGACACTGAAATGGGCTGGTGGCTTTGACCCGACGAGTTTGGACGCTGACACCACCTATGAGATCAACATAGCGGATGGACTGGGGGTGGCGGCGAGTTGGACTTGATGGAGATTAGAAGGAGCTTGATGATGATGGCGAACAGCGGATTGTTGAGATCAATAAACATCATCCCGAAGAACGTTGTTTGGAGTCCGGGTTATATTTCTTCTACCGATGGCAGTATAATAAACCAATCTGCAACTACAAAGGAAGTATATACGGCTTTTGATTATGAAGCGCAAACACCAAGAAGGTTGGTTGCAATTGGGCGTTATCGTGTGCCGGATGCGGCATGGGTCGGTATCGGCACATATAAGGCGGATGGTACATTTATCAGCAGACCTTCCAATAATATGACCCCATTCAAAGTAGGTGACTATTACTATTGGATAACGACAACTTATCTTGCATTAGACGATACAACGGAAAAAGTCAAAGTATCGTTTAGGACATATGGAGAAGCAGACATTATGATTTTTGATACATTTGATTTTATGTCACTCTGCTTGTCCGATGGCATAATAAACCACGCTACCACATAACGAAAGGAGTATCGTCATGCGTAACATCTTCTTCGTCAACGCCACGCAGGTCGTGGTCAGCGAATCCCACCCGGAGGGCATCATGTCCACCGTTCCGGACTATCCCAAGCAGTACGACAGCCGCAACTACAACGCGACCGAGCAGAATCCCAACGGTGACGAAGCCCGCGCTCTTGAAGTCGCACAGGCCGAGTTCTACAGCCGTGTGAGTGCATTCCTCTCCGCGAACAACCGCGCCATGTGGACTGTCACGCTGACCCGCGCTGACGGACGGCAGATCATGCGGGATGGGCGGGGAGCGTTCCCGAACATTACACCAGAGCCTGAACCAGAACCCGAGCCTGAGCCCGAACCTGAACCGGAACCTCAGCCCGAATAAGGTAAATAATCATGTATATTCATTATAATCCTAATCCTTATGGAAATTACGTAGAGGACTGCGTGATACGAGCCATCGGTATGGCTACAGGACGAGGCTGGGATGATGTCTATTTTCATGTAGCTTTAGAAGGTTTTATAATGAAAAACATGCCTAGTGTTGATGTAGTATGGGGAACTTACTTATATTCAATGGGGTTTAGACGAGGCATTATCCCGGATACCTGTCCATTGTGTTATACGGTAAGAGATTTTAGTGAAGACAACCCGAAAGGAACTTATATTCTTGCCACTAATTCCCACGTAATCGCAGTTGTAAACGGCAATTATTTCGATGCGTGGGATAGTGGTGATGAGATACCTACAACGGTTTGGAGGATGGATGATTATGGCTGGCTATAATAATTACGGATATCCCTATCCGCCGGTTGATACCAGTATTCCGAGTTATCCGGCGACACAGACAATGGTGTATGTAAAGGGAATTGAAGGGGCAAACGCATATCAGATGCCGCCCGGTGTTACTGAGCAGATTCTATGGGACACTGATGAAGACATCTTTTACGTAAAGAAACTTGATCAGATGGGGCGCCCGAGAATCGTTGCAGTTAAGGATTACTTTGATCATGTCGAACCTGAAAAGACGGAGCCGGTAGAAAAGCCGGAAATTGATCTCTCAAAGTACGTTACCAAGGACGATCTTAACAAGATAATTCAGGAGCTGACCGTGGGACTTGGAGGAAGGATCGTGAGAAATAATGAACTCACTACGTAGTCTTCTGGGGCATACATCTCCGTTTTTTAATCTGCTCAGCAACATCGGAGCATGGATTGGTCTTTTCCAACAGTTTGCTTGTAATCCCATTGCGGCGATTATGAGTATGAACGGCGTAGATGTACCGAAAAACTTTAACGGTACTCCGGAACAATTGGCACGGCATTTAATGTCGACCGGACAAATGACGCAAGAGCAGTTCCAGCAATGCTCTCAAGGCGCAGATCAATTGCAGAATATTCTGCCGAAGTTCTAACCTGATGGCCACGGGTTAGTTCTTTTTTTATGTCCATTTTTGGTTTGTTCGATAACGCGCGCGAGAAAACAAATCAAAATGGCAGTCACTTTATCACTTTAAACGACCAATTAAGAAAGGGGATTGTGTTCCATGATTTATGAGTCTTCGAATCATCAGCCTGCGGTAAATGTTTATCCCAATGGCGGAGGCTTTGGTGGTGGCGGCGAATCGTTTGGCGGTAACGGCGCCTGGTGGATCATTATTCTGTTCCTATTTGCGATGATGAATGGATGGGGCAACAATAACGGTGGCAATAATGGAGGCGGTGGTTCTACGAATTACGTTCCTTATATGCCTTTTATGGTGAACGGCTATGGCGGCAATACTGTACAGCAGGGTTTTGATCAGGCCGCTGTTATGTCCGGTATCAATTCCGTGAATACCGGTCTGTACAGAACTGAAGCAAACCTGCTGGCTAATATGAACAACAATCAGAACGCCAGTACCGCAGCAATGAATGGTATTGCTATGAGTCTGCAGAATTGTTGTTGCGAGAATCGGGCAGCGACTGCGGATTTAAAGTATACGGTTGCGACTGAAGCCTGTGCCGACAGGGCCGCTGTTACCAATGCTCTGCAGGAAGTCACCATGCAGAATAATGCGAATACTCAGCGAATTCTGGACATGATGTGCCAGGACAAGATCGATGCGAAGAACGAGCGTATTGCCGATCTGCAGAATCAGCTTACTATGGCTCAGTTGGCTGCTTCTCAGACTGCTCAGACGGCTCAGATCCTGGCTAATAACGAAGCTCAGACTGCTGCGCTGGAACAGTATCTGGCTCCGAATCCTCGCCCGGCTTATATCGTGCAGAATCCCAATTGCTGCGCCAATAATTTCAATACCTGCGGATGCGGGCGATAAGTCTGGAGGTGGCATAGATGGCTGAATACAGCGCGAATGCCGTTCAGACTATCAATCCTGGTGAATCTGCCGTGTTCACTTCCACGGTGTTTCCTTGTGAAAGGGGATTTGTTCGTCATGGCGATGGAACGGCGAATTTTCTGTTGAGCGGAGCGACACCTAATTATAACGTGTGTCCATGCTGCAATGACTTTAATCGATCTGCTGAGTATCTGGTTGACTTCGGAGCGAATATTGCAGTACCGACAGGAGGAACTGCCGGAGAAATCTCCGTTGCGATTGCGATTGATGGTGGTACAGTTCCTTATTCGGAAATGATCGTCACGCCTGCTGCCGTTGAGGAATACTTCAATGTTAGCAGGGCTGTTACCGTTCCGATATTTAACGGATGCTGTCAGACGGTAACTGTACGCAATACTTCCGATCAGCCGATACTGATGCAGAACGCGTCGATCAGGTTTACCAGGCCTGATCTGCTCTATTCCAGGTAAGAAAGGGGGAAATCAAAATGGATATGAAGACTCAGAAGCTTATAGAAAAGTACGAGGGAGATTTCGATAAGATTTCCTCCAAAGAAGGTTGGGAACCAAGTGATATTACGATAATGAAAGACTTGCAGAAGCTTATGTATTATATCGAGCTTCGCTGCGCAATGAAAGAAGGCCAGCAGGATTATCGTGGACAATCTCGTGGTGGATATGGTGGTTATGGTGCCGGCCGTTATGGTACGATGGGAGGCTCTGGTCGTTACTATAATGATATGGGCGGCGGTTCCGGTCGTAGATATTATGACGATGAAAAAGAAAGCGCGCTAGGCAGAATGTATAAAATGATGGAATCTGAAACTAATCCTGAGGCCAGGATGGCGATTCAGATGGCTATTAGAGAGCTGGAGAACAAGTAACAAAAGCGGGCTCGTAGGTTGCAAATGATCTTCGAGCCCTTCCTGTTGTTGGGAGAGTGAGGATATTTTGGATATTAAAACATTAGTAACTATCCTCTGTGCTTTTGCTGCATCGACTGGCTTTTGGACGTTTCTGATAACCATAATCGAGAAAAAAAGCGCGAGGAATAAGATGTTACTTGGCTTAGGCCACGACAAGATAATGTATTTAGGAATGAAATACGTTGAGCGTGGCTACATCACAAGAAGCGAGTACGAGAATCTTGTGGAGTATTTGTATAAGCCCTATAAAAAGATGGGCGGCAATGGAGTTGCGGAACGTTTGATAAGAGAAGTGGACAAACTTGAAATAGTTCCGGACAATTATTTAAAGAAAGGAAGCGAAGAAACATGACTTTTAATAATAAGATATATGATCGTGTGAAATGGGTTGCACAGTATTTTCTCCCGGCACTTATAACTTTGTGGATGTCTCTTGCGAAGATTTGGGGGCTTCCGTATGGCGCTGAAATTGGCGCTACGTTGGGTGCTATTGATTTGTTTCTTGGCGTGCTGCTTGGTATTAGTAAGGCACATTATTCTGGCGAAGGAACGCTCGTTGTGAATACTGATGATCCTGACAAAGATATTTACAATCTTGAGCTGAATGTTGATCCGGCTGAGCTTCCGAACATGAAAAGTGTAACGTTTATTGTTGAGCCGGAGAAGGAGGAAAAGTAGTATGGCGGCGAAGAAACTTCCTATTGCTGGTTTTGTAGATTTTTTAGGGCAGCAGTATAAAGAAAAAGCTGGCTATATAATGGGCTCACGCGGACAGAATCCAAAAAAGTGGGCAAAGAATTCGTGGTGGTTTACTCAGTATAAAGGCGAACAGCTTACCAAGGCTTTATATTGGCGTGAGCATGCAAAGCGTGTATTTGACTGCCAGGGACTCGTTGAAGGATATTATGAGGATAAGACTGGTGTTAATGTTGACACTAAGGCTCGGTACAATTACGCGTCCTGGTGCGGTGTAAAGGCCGCTGGTCTTATTCCTGCATCTCAGCGCGTTGCTGGCGCTGCTGTATTCTGGGGCGACGCTGGTAAGCCTTCGACGATTCATCACGTTGCTTATCTGTACAAACCAGTTAAGGCAAATGATCCGAAGGGCGACTGGTATCTCATCGAGGCCAGGGGCGTTATGTATGGTGTTGTAATGACCAAGCTTGAGAGCCGCAAACCGAATTACTGGGGCTTGATGACTACTTACTTTGATTATTCGGCTTCTGGCGCTGCTGTTACTCCTGCTCCTGCTCCTGTGGCAACGATTGACGGGGATTACGTGAATGTCCGTCATGGCAATTATTATGTCCGCTCTGAAGCCAGCACTAAGGGTAAGATTCTTGGAACGGTTAAGACTGGCCAGCAGGTAGCATACCTTGGTGAGACTAAAGATGGTTGGTATAAGGTTGAATTAAGTGGTAAACCTGGTTGGATTTCTGCAAAGTGTGGCGATGTTGTCAAGGCTGCAGAACCGTCTTATATTGTTGTAAAGACCGGTAGTTGGCATGTTCGTGCGGAAGCGAATTCTAAATCCAAGTCTATCGGCATTGTAAAGACTGGCGATAAGGTTGAATACAGGAATAAGGATGAGAATGGATGGAAAGGTGTAAAGTTCAAAGGAACCGATGCCTGGATTACTTCGAAAGCGTTCTAAACAACTTGACCATGAGGCAAGACCGTGCTATAATTCTAGTGCGGTCTTGTTTCTTTCAAAATGGGAGGAATAAGATATGAAAACATTGTCAGAAGCTATAAGAGATTGGATGGTGAATTACAAGAGAAACTCAATTAAGCCCTCGTCGTATGCCAGAATGGAACAAGCCTTGACAGCAATGGAACGGTATAGTGTAGCACTTATCGCGATTGATGAATTATGCCCGGACGATTTGCAGCGTTATGTAAACGAACTCGCTGACGACGGATACGCGCTCTCTACAATTAGAAAGCAAATGCATTTGATAAGCGGTTACATCACACATGCGAATTTGAACGGCATTATTCTTAGACCAATCCACAAAGGTGTAAAGTTACCTTCGGAGACTGTGGTTAAGAAGCATAAAAAGGAAGTAGTAGCTTATACTCACGAGGAACAGGAGAGACTAAGGGAAGTTCTCTGGAGGGATGGTCACTCTGCGTACATGGCGGCTCTATTGATGCTAGAGACCGGCATGAGAATCGGAGAGTTGATGGCGCTGGAGTGGGGCGATATTGACTGGACTCGTCGATGCGTTAGGATCAATAAAACTATGGTCCGCATAGGAGATCCGAAGCATAGTTTTGTACAGCGCGGAGCAAAGTCGTTTTCGAGCAACAGGACAATTCCCTTGAGTAAGGAAGCGATAAGAATACTGGAGTTTGTATTGAAACGACGATCAAGAGTCAATGAATTTGTTCTGAACAATAGTCATGGCGATCATCTGACATATGAGTATGTGAGATGGAAGATCCACAGGGCTTGCGAAGAGGCAGACGTTCCATATTATGGGATGCATGTGTTTAGACACACGTTCGCGACGAACTGTTACGAGAAAGGCTGCGATGTTAAGATTCTATCTAAGCTTCTCGGACATGCTGACGTTACGGTGACTTATAACACCTACATTCACTTGTATGGGGACGCTCTGGAAGCTATGAGGTTAATTGTTGGTTAAGCATGGTTAGACACAATATATTGTATAATGGAAGCCTCTGTTACGCAATATATAGTGGTCACTTGGACGAACTCCAAAACCTTTGTTGAGGGTTCGAGTCCTTCTGCCCCTGCCATGCAGTTCCGACAATTACGGGACTGCTTTTTTGTTGGTTTTGAACGGGTTTGTAAAGTTTAGATCAGACCATAGTCGGTTTAATTCAAAATGGCAGAGACAAGACCGCACGCTTTTATCTGCAATAGAAATTTAACATGTCTGATTGCTTAGTTGGAAGTTCAATTGGTTCGAATCCAAGATCAGGCAAAAAATGGTAAGAACTTAGCGATTAACAAGGAGTCTTACTACATCACCCCCTTATGATATTTGCTAAGTTCTTATCGCTTATATGGATTCTGTACGCTGGGTGCCATCAGGTTCGAGCCCTGAAGAATCCACTGGAGATATTTGGGCTCATTTTCTTCCCCGCCATAAGAAAGGTTTTGTCAGCCTCCCTTGTCCCTCCTTCAATGGGCCTGAGTATCTCCTTTTAATTTTACGCAGCGAAAACATGGTATTATTTTTTTCTTAACATCTTAAATAGTATAATAGTCGAACATGACTTATGAAAGAGGTTGAAAAAGATGAAAGATATTAAGTTACCGATTGGAAAAATAGTAGCTAGTAATTCGGTATTTAGCTTGATGGAATCTAACACAGCATTTAAGAAATTTACTGAATGGTGCTTGAACAGGTATGTTCTATGCGATTGGGGAAACACTCCGAGCGTAGATTGGAAGAAAAACGACGACGCAGTGATAAATGGAGAAAGAGTAGTAGCCGTATATTTCATACCGGATAGCATCGAGAATACATTCGAGAACGAGTTATGGTTTATTACGGAAGCTGACCGTAGCGAGACAAAAATGATATTTCAGAGTGATTACTGAGTTCGCGATTAGAACAAAGCATAGAATAGGAGGTGTTAAAGATGAAACAAGTTTACTGTATTGAAAGTACTATTAGGTTTAATGGAAAAGCAATAGCGAACGGTGTTGACATTGCTTGCACAACGAAGGAACTTGCAGAACGTGAATTCATGAAATCACAGCGTCATCTTATAGAGACTGCTGATGAAATGGGGCATGGAAAATGTGTTAAAAAGTTTACTTACTGCGGCAACGATGGCGCTCAGCATTTGATCTTGACTTATGAGGCTGTTAAAGTGGAGTATATTTGGAGAATATTTAGCACAGATCTAATAGAGTCCTAACAAGGGCTCTTTTTTTTCGCGGTTGAAACAAGTTATTTAATGAAAAGGAGGTTTGATATTATGCTGAATGTCATTGGATGGATTGCTTTTGGTATGATGGTAATGTATTTGGAATCCGTTATTTTCATCTATTACATGGCTAAGAAGCATAACCATTTTGGTTTCAAGTGGTGGTTTGCTCTCTTTGCCCCGTACGTTATGTGTTGGGAAGAAGTTGAGAATCAATCAATCGCTGTGAAAGTAAAAAGTATACTGATAGCTATCGTAATAGGAGCGCTGTGGCCGATTACGTTGCCTACGGAAATCATTTATAAGATCGTAATGATACGAAAGTATAAAGATGACCCGATTAAAGAAGAAGAGTCCTAACAAGGGCTCTTTTCTTTTTTCGCATTTCAAACAACTCCTTTAATAGAAAAGGAGGAATGAATTATGGATAATGCAAAGATGATTATCGAGGCATATGACAGAGCTGAACAAGAGTATGAATTCTGGGAGAAAGAACTGGATGACAACGGCTATGATACTGATAATGCAATAGCCGCTGCTCAATACGTTGGACAGATGAATGCTTTGGCGGCAGTACTCTACATAGAACATGACGATGAGACTTTGCTGAATAGGTTGATGAGTAAGAAAATCCGACTTTACAAAGAAGAATACGAATGAGGGCTAACAAGCTCTCTTCTTTTTATTCAAAATGGCAGCTCGCGGGATAAACAATCTCCTTAATGAAAAGGAGGAGTTTTATATGAAGAATAAACTCTGGTTTAAGTTTAATTGGATTAGAGCTGGACTTAAGGAGATAATTGGAATAAAACTGAGTTCCTTTGATGAATTTATACTGGAGATTGGCTCTTAACAAGGGCCTTTCTTTTTTCTCGCGGGATAAACATGCTCCTTAATAGAGAGGAGTGAGACATTATGCTTAAGATGGTTATAAAGAATTACAAGATTGAGTTTTCCAATATCTATGCGTATTGGGAATTCGAAAAAGGTTTCGATCTTAAGAAGCACTATAATGATGTACCTGTCGTTGTAGGGGGTTTTGAAGACGGCCATATCGAAGTGACGTATTCGCTACCGATTTGGAAGCTTAATAATCTTGTAGCAAATGTGAAGAAGTTTAATAAGTATTCTAAGTTTTACGGACTTGACTATGCTGCGAAACTAGTGGGTTAAACCTGCTAGTTTCTTTTTCACAGTTCGCGGGATAAACAAAGTGCATAATGAAGAGGAAGTTAGGATAAATTCCGGAGCGGTCGTATGCTATAGCTAAGCATGAATCCGCGCGAATAAAGTGGATAAGCCGGAAGGGTGTCGTATACAGACATGTATGAATCACCAGCCTCTTTATATTTTTTTAAACATAACATTTCTCGCGGGATAAACATGCTCCTTAATAGAGAGGAGTGAGTAGTTATGTTTAAACTTAGGTATATTGGCAACAATAAGATGGTTACCAGCATAGCTTCGAAATGCATTACAAAATGCTTTCGCAAAAACCTCGGCCTTAAGACGGCTAAGGTTGAATGCAAAGATATTCTTGTGATGGAACGAGAAGACGGCCGGTATACAATACATCTGAATGCCGACTTTGATCTGAACAGGGATGAATTGCTGGCTTTGATCGACAGAAAGATGGGAGAGGCTGAATAAGCTTCTCCTATTTTTTTCGCGATGGAAACAAGTGATAGAATGAATGATGAAAGGAGGAGTAACACATGAGTATTTTTAGCAAAGTTCAGGAACTGCAGAATATGAGGAAGCCGAAGTTACTTAAATTGCAGGGGGATATTGAAATTAAACAATTGGACCTAGAAAATGCAAAAGAATCATTGCAAGAGGAAATAGACAAAAAGCGTAAGCAGATAATTGAATTGACTGAAATAAAGAGCGAAGACGAAAAAGAAAATAAAGATAACGCTGAAAAGATAAAAATCGAAAAAATGAAGCTTGAGTATCTAGAGAAAACATATAGCGAAAAGGTGACGTTATACAAAGATAATTTGGAAACGTTAAAAGCCATATCGCAGATATTTAAGATCAGGGAGGAACAGAAAAGCGTTAAGAAAGGACGGTTGCTCGGACTTTTGGGTCTAATAACTGCTGCGGGAGGTATAGGTCTTGCATATGGTGCCGATACATTAGGTTCGATAGTAAATAAGAAAACATATGATGCTGCAAAAATGATGCTTGTACGGCTTCTTCCGATATCAAAAGTTTAAGAACTATGGGGCGTGATACAATGTCGCGCCTCCTTTCTTTTTTTTTGGCATAACATCTTTCGCGGAATAAACATGCCATTTAATGAAGGAGGAGGCGAGTTAGCTATGTTTAAGACGATTAGAAAAGTGATAATAATGTATTACCTGATAAATCTTGGGATTTATGTAGGTAGCTACGTTATTAAAGAAGTAGAGAAGTCGAGAATAATTAAGAAGGCTCGCAAAATCGAGAAACTGAAGAAGTACAAGGACCAGAAGACTGTCATATATGCTACTTTTGAAGATTAGCATTGTAGAGAGCCTTCTGGTTCTCTTTTTTTTTCGCGATGAAAACAAATCGTAGTGTGATAAGGAATGGTAAAGACGAACTATTCCTTATATTTTTGTTCAAGGAGGATTAACTTTGGATGTCTTAAGAATAACAGTTGTAGGCAATGATATTTTCAGAATTGTTGAGGACAAATTTGAAGAAGTTGGGTTAACTACAGCTAACGAGGTTAGAACTGGAATGTTAGGTAACCTAAAGACATTAACCTACGAATTTGTGATGGAGGAGGAAAAAGTAATTGATACTCGCAAAAGATTCATGAACGCAATAGCAGAGGATAGCAAAAGACTAATGCCGTTATATTTGCATGGGGATTGGATGCGATTGTTTGTTTTTAAGCCTTTGAAGACGTGACTCGCGGTTGAAACAAGCTTCTTAATGAAAAGGAGGTTGTTTTATGATTCTAAAATTGATGGATTATCGAGGAAAGATTATCGAACACGATATCGGCGAGAAGGATTCTATCGCAAGGATTGATATCGAAATTCTTAGCGGAGACGAGGTTGCTACTGTACTTTATAAGGATTACAGCATTGCAAATTTTGATTCATCTCATACTAGGATAACGGGTTATTGCGATGGGGGTTATGCTCTTTACGATTATCGAAAGGAAAACAATCTGATTGATAATGACAAATGGAAGAACAGATCTACGACTTATTGGTATGATGATTATGATGAAGAGTCCTAACAAGGGCTCTTTTCTTTTCGCGATTGAAACAAGAATTATAATGGAGTAGTTTGCTCTAAAATATTTTATAGGAGGTTTTACTATGGAAGACAAGGTTGTGAAAATAGTCAATCATGAAGACGCTAGGAAGTATCTTGACAGGATGGAAGCACTGAGTAAGGCTGGATATTCTGAGAAAGAAATTTCCGAAATGCTTGGACTTCGTACGATTGGTTTACGGAATTTCAGAACTGTTGCGTATACAAAAGTAAAAGAATATTTGAGAGAGCAGGCAAAGAAAATGCAAGAGGCTGGAAAGTCCGTTAGCGAGATTGCAAAAGAACTCGGCAAAGAGGAATCGACGGTTCGTTTGTTGCTTGAGAAATAGTGTAATCGCTAGAGGGGCAATCCAGCCTCTCTTTTCTTTTTTTATTCAAAATAGGAGGAAAAGTATGGAAGAAGAACTCTACCTCGTTAAAGAAGGGATAATAGACGCTAATGAAAAAGATTTTTCTATTGAAAATTGCGAGAGAATTATGCTGGGAATAGAAAAGAAATATGGAAATGGAGAGGATGAGGAGTTATTTCATCATTTGGGCGATGAATTGATGGAACTTATACTGATTAAGTATGGATATAGTAAGATAGTAAAGATATTTGAACGAAACGCTAAATGGTATTGTTAAGGAGGCTAACAATGAAGAATTACAAGGTTACTTTTGTTGTGTTTCATGAAGGCAATAAGAAGGAATATCGTACTATTACTGTTGAAGCCGGAACCAAGAAGATGGCTACTCTGAGAGCGATGAAGAAGATTAATGACGATTATCCGGAAATTGCCAACCTGTATAAGTCTGTAAAGTCTGTAGAAGAAGGAGCGTAAACATGGCAAGTAGTAGAAATCGTAGAGCGCGTCAGATCAATAAAGCGATTTTAAAACTGAAAACACCTGAGAACTGGATACTTGTAAGCATTGGTTTTTCGTTGATTGAGATACATAAAGATGAACTATCAAAATGGCAGGAGAAGTATGGAAATGAATTAAGGACGGTGATAGTGATATGAACGAAACAAATGGAATGAGCCTATTAAGTGGTGTTCTTTGTTTTCAAAAAGAAGATGGGTCTTACGAAAAGCTTATGGAACTTACGGATATTCAGGAGTTGAAAGAAACAGCAATAAAACCAGATGATTCTATGCAGAATAATAAGATATTAACAAATTTCTCGGATGGTTGCACATTCACTTTCACGTTTCCTCGTTATGTACAGAAATTCTGGCATAACTATATAAACTACGGATGGAGAATTAGAACATTTGTTCGAAAGAAACAGCTTATGAAAGCCAACAAAACATTTAAAAGGGGATATTTATGGCTATTCCAGAACATAGTAAATGTGTAAAAGCTCATAAACAAATACGCTATAATCTAAGAAGAGGGAAATGGCGTGACTTTAGGTCTATCCGCAGAAAGAACGGCGAGATTAAACTTAAGATGCGAATCAGAACTATGCTGAATATTCAGTTTGCTATGGAAAAATCGCGTATATCGAAAGAATATGAAATGAAATATTGGAAAGCTAAGGTTGCGTTGTTTGGCCCATACTATAGAAAATGGGGAAAATACAATGACTAAAATGACATTGATTAGGCGTATAATCATTACGATTGGTTGGTTTTTGTTCATGTTGTTTGGTATGTTGACTAAAACAGAGCAAGATTGGCGATTAATGTTTAACATAGCTTGCATGGTGTTGTGTGTTCAATCATTAATGCGAATAGGAGATAAAGAATAAAGGGAGGATAGAACCATGGCGACTAAAGAAGTGAAGTTTGAAGAATATTGTCCGAAGTGTGTTCACTACGAAAAGAGCGAAGCTGAGGATCCGTGCTTTGACTGTCTTAACCAGGGATGGAATGAAGATAGTCATCAGCCGATTATGTATAAGGAAAAGGAGAAATAAACATGAGTAAAAAGTATGACGAATATCTTATTGATCACATCGGAGCTGTAAAGAAAGCTTATTATTGGCTTATTGAACATTTCCCTGATATTTTGGATAAGATGGGCGTTTATCATGGTATTATTGACCGACACGATAATTCAAAGTACTCTATTGAAGAATACGATCAATACGATAAATATTTCTATGGAAATAAAAGCAATAAGGTGGTTTCTGAGTTTAACTACGCTTGGCTTCATCACATTCATAACAATCCTCATCACTGGCAGTATTGGGTACTTCAGCACGACGATGAACCTGAAGAAGCTCTTGAGATGCCATATTGGTATGTAATTGAGATGATTTGCGATTGGTGGAGTTTCTCTTTCAGATCGGGTAAGCTCGATGAGATATTTGATTGGTACGAAAAGCACAAGGATATGAAGCTGCATGAGAACACAAGAAAGCTTGTTGAAGATATTCTCGATAGAATTAAGAATGAACTGGCTCGCGATCAAAACAATCCTTTAAATGAATCCAGAAATAAGGAGGTTTAAAGGATGCTTTTAGTAGGTGCACTATTTATAGCTATTGGGATTTGTTGTGTAGCAGCATGGATTAAAGGCGACTAGTTTTATTCGAAATTGGATGGTAAATGGGAGGGGCCACTGAATACGGGGCCTCTCTTCTTTTTTTTTCTTAACAAGATCAAAATGAAAGGTGATGAAGTTGAAATGAAATTGTATAGAAAGATAGTTAGGCCAATGATCATGTTTCCGGATAGCCATTATATGCCGTGTCATAGAGGTATTATCGATGATGAGAATTGGTATCCGGAAGAAGACATTCCTATGCTGAAAGAAAAACATAAGCATCTTGAAAATGGATTTGAGCGTTTAGTATTCGAAGAAAAATACGAGGAAGTGGAGTTTGTTTCTAATGAGACTGGCAGATGAATAAGATGAATAATACAATCTAAATGGGAGGGGCCACTGAATGCAGGTCTCTTCTTTTTTTAACTTAACATTTCAAAATGGGAGTGATTGGAAGGTGAAAGAAGAAAATAAGTTCAGCTTATTTAATGACGATGAATTATATATGCTAAAACGAGCTTTAATTGAGTCGAGTTATAAGATTTGCTGCGAGGGAAACTATAACGATGACGAGATACAACTACACAACGACCTACTCAATGAAAGCATTGACGAGATTAAGAGAAGGGAACATGAGAAATGGCAGAATTCATTGAAATAAAAGAGGTAGTTGTAAAGCCGGGAGATGAGATTATATTTCGCGATCGGAATAAGCCGGAAGGAGGATCTGTTGTGGAGAACAATCCTGTGGATATTACGAAGGATCTGAAGAGAGCTCAGAGAAAAGCCAAATGGAGAAGGCGGATTGACAGAGTCAAGGAATGAGGGGTGCAATGCTCCTCTTTTTTCATATCGAACATATGTTCGCGGGATAAACAAGCACTTTAATGAAGAGTAGGACGAATACAAAACGACTGAAATTATGGAGGTGCTTAGAAAATGAAGCGTATTTCTGCGGAGAAGAAGAATCAAGCGAGGAGTATGCTGATGACTGGATCTCGTGGCTTTGAAGTGGCCGAGACCCTTGAAATCAGTGAGTCTAGTGTCAATAAGATTCGTAAACAGTTGCAGGATGAAGGACATCAGATTTGGCATTTGAGTGGCGGCAAAGTGTCGTCTACTCTTCGGTGATAAGAATTGGGGGCTCAACAGCTCCCTTTCTTTTTATTTTTTGAAAGGTAATGGGAACGATGATTGTTTTAATTTATTTGATTGGCGGACAGATACTAAACTACGGGCTGATATTTTTGATGTGGGGTATTTATTCACATCTTTGTGGCGATGATTATGAAATGTATGATGAAGTTTTGAAGAGAAATACCGCTAAGGGTATTGGGATATTTAGGTATTTTGACGGTTGGATAAGGAATCTTGCTGTGATTCTGCTGTGGCCATTCAATGTATACGATACTTTGATAATTATCGGATCATCTATTGCTGAGGTTCGATCGCGTTCAAAACACGCAACTTAATGGAAACGTAACAGAAACGGAGGAATGATTATGGAGAATAACGTTGTTGATATTACGAAAGAGTTGAAGAAGGCTCAGCGTAAGGCAAAGTGGCGTGCCAGGATCGATCGTGCAAAGGAATTGTGGGATGACAATAAGCAGTATCTTGTTGTGATCGTTCCGGCTGTAGGTTATGCTATTGGCAAGGGGATTAAAACTATTGGCAAGCATCATAATCTGAAGCTGGAGGAGAAGAATAAGGACTGCCGCTGTTATGACGCGAGGCTTGGGCACTATTGGGAACTGAAACGCAAACTGTCTAACGAGGAATGGGTTTACATCGACAGACGTAAGAACGGTGGCGAGAGGCTCAGTGATATTCTTGCTGAGATGCGTGTCCTGAAATAGAGTCCTAACAAGGGCTCTTTTTCTTTTTAGCGAAGAAGTTTAAAGGAGAAGAAAAATGGCCGAATTAACAAGATACGTTTTTAATTACACATTCATTAAAACAGCGGGTGATAGAAAAGCCGGAACTTGTTCGATAGTTGCTGATTCTCTTTTGGAAGCTTGCAAACTCTTTGAAAAAAAGCATAAAGATATGTATATACCAGAAAACGACAGAATAATTAGACTAGAGGTTAAGGAGTTGAAAGGATTATCCAATTTGCCGTAATTGTTCGCGCCAGTTCATTTCATTCACATTGGGCTTATGAGCTAGCTGCTACGCATCTAACTATTCGCGCCAAAAACAAACACTATAGTGAAGGATTGAGGAGTATAAACCGGCGGAGGCCTCATGGATAATCCCAGATGTGTTAGCCGTCAGTAATAGTTCAATGGTAGAACGCCGTTTGGCCTAATATCGGTTGAACGGAAACGTCTGTTCGAAGCGGACAAGTCCTTTATATTTTTTTATGAGGTGAAAATGTATGCAAGATCCTTATGTAAATTTCATGGTTCTATTAATGGGCGAAGATCAATATAAAGAACATTTGAAAAAGCAAATCGAAGAATTAGAAGAAGAGCATAATAAAATAAAAAAGGAATTAAAAGGCGCTGAAATTCCAGAACCGAAGTTTTCTAAATATTTTTCTTGCACCATGCATCCCGAGTGTTCCGGCCATTGTCGGGACTAAGGGGACTATTACGGTTCCCTTCATTTTTTTCTTCTTAACAAATCATTCGCGGTTGAAACAAACCATAGAATGAAAGCTTAATAAGGAGGCGGATTAAATGAGTATTGATTTTATTCTTTGTATCTGTGCTATTGTATTGGCGATTGTGACTCTGGCTGCATTTTGGTTTAAGAGTGACGCGGCTTTTTGGGAAAAGGCTTACAGGGAAGTTAATAAGTCCTGTAGAGAAGTTCACGAAAAGAATGGCGAACTCATTGAGATGTGTGGTAGAGATCTTGACTTCGCGAAAGAAGTGATAGAGAACAATGAAAGAATACTTGATCTTTTGTCCGAAAAGAAAGATGAGCTGGAAGAACTGAAAGAAAAAATAGAAAAAGAGGAGGAGTCCTAACAAGGGCTCTTTCTTTTTACGGAGGTATCGTCGTGAAAATCTGTCGCAATGGAGATGTGATGATATTTAGATGCAAGGCTTGCGGATGCGTGTTTGCCGAGGCTGTAAATAAGACCCGATTCGCAAATGAAGCAATATGGGATCCGGATAAAGAAGATCATGGGGCAAGAATGGAATGCCCGGACTGCGGTAATAGTGTTGTAGGATTTAGGGAAAAGAAGAAATAATTGGAGGAGGAATGAGATTTGTCAACCCCTAAGAGGCTTGATGAGTGGTGCTTGGAAGAGAGCAGAAATTTTCATGCCAAGAATGTTGATGAGCTAAGCGACGAAGCATTCATTTCTTTTGCAGAAACTGTCCTGGAATCGATATATTATGAAATACAGAACACATTGCGTCGCGTAAATGGTGATATTGATTCTGATACTTCAAAAGAGATTATAGCTAAAATGGAACGTTTTCTCATTTCGAATTACTATAATGCAATATCAATGGGGCATGGTTTGGATACGCTCGAGGGTTTTAGGAGAGAACTTGAACTGATAAGAAAAGGCGAATGGAAAAACGGTAAGAAAATACTTACAGAAGCCCTGGATCTTCCGATTGCTATCAACGGCAAATTCAACTCAACTCGAGACAAGATGAAAGCATATCGACTATTGAGTGGAAAGAGTTTTCACGAATTGGCTCAGTATTGTCAATGCAGCGAGGGACTACTCAGACTTGTTGAACATGGCAGCGTAACTCATCCAACGATTGCAAAGCGTATAGGGGCTATTTATAAGCTGTCAAAGAAAGAAATCGAGGATCTTGTTCCTGTCCATTATCGCCCATCAAGCCCAGAATACGATCCAGATAAATACAAAAACAAGGAAGATGGATTTCAGAAATTCAGTATTGGTAAGCATCAGGACCCTGTTGATCAGTATATTTCTGAACGGAGAAACAAAGCAATAAAACAGCATGAACAAAGGGGATATTATTGAGGAGGCAAGTGATGAAAACGATATTTAACTGGATCGGCGCGGATTGGAAACGCGTGAAAAACCATTGCAGAACTACCGTAAATAAGCAATTCACAGACAACGAGCCATCAAACGAATTTAAGACAGCTCTATTGATATCTGAGCACAGCCCCATTCGCCTAATTGAGGTTGACTGGAGTTGGCAGCGTATTAAGAGCTGGGTTTCAGTTCATTGGACCAGACATAAACATGAGAAGTTTGTAAGCACTCAGCGAGATGATCGCAAAGAGCATGATATTTCAAGGGACGATATGCCACAAGGTACTCCTGTCGATATGGACAATTATGCGAATGCCCAGCAGCTTATAGATATTTTCCGTAAGAGGTTGTGTTTCCAAGCGAGTCCTGAGACAAGGGAATACGCAGAGGACTTTAAGATAGCTCTTCATATTGTGCAACCGGAATTGTCTGATGTACTGGTACCTAATTGTATCTATCGCTGTGGTTGTCCTGAATTTCAGCAGTGTGGATATTTCAAAGCTTTTAAGGAATTTATGAAGTATAGATACTATGATCCGGAAGCTGAAGATGGAGGCGAAGAAAAGTTTATCGAGGCGCTTTCCAATATTCAGGATAGATACGACACGTATAATGAGTATTTCTACGATATACACTAATGACCATTAAGGAGGGATAATTATGTTGATCGTTATTTCTATTGCTCTATTGGCTGTTCTCTTTCTCGCTCTGTGGGGCGTATTCAGGAAGTATTATAGCACTGAAGATCTCAGTGTAATTTTTGGTTTTATTAGTGGTATTTTGATTGCTGCGCTTATCGTTTGCGGAATTATTATTGGAATCAGTGAGGTGCATAAGGAAAGTAACCTTGCGTCGAATCAATTGCGATATGAGAGTCTTGTTTATCAGGCTGAAGTTCTCCAGTATGATAATTTCACCGATAATGGTAAGAAGCAACTTGCTGATGAGATCCGTCAATGGAATGAAGATCTGGCGGTATATAAGCATCGTAAGGTTAATTCCTGGACAAATTGGTTCTATAGGATGGACGTAGATAAGCTGGAGTTCATTCCCTACGATATTATGAAAGCAGCCATTTAAGAATTCTCATTTTTCGCTTGAGGAATCTACGGTTAAGGAGAAAGAATGAATGCGGAATATGATAAATGAAACATTGGTTGAGTTTGGAGAAGATAGAATAACAGATAATATTCTTTCTGATTTCTTTGCTGGACTTACGGAAGAGCGAGATTCGGCTTACGAATGGTCATGTGCTTTTCTTGACGAGACTTATGAACAAGTTCGTGAAATGATTCATTGTGACTTACTTGATTGGTGTGGATGCGGAAATCCAGAAGAGGCGGATAGGGCTATTCTTAATTATTTGGAGTCCTTGAGTTATTACGCAAGCACTGTCTGTGAAGGAGAATACAAAGAACGTATTATTGATAAGAAGCATGATACTAAAAGTGTTTTTGGAGTTTTTAATGAATCTCTAATTCTCTGTTTAATGTATGCAATGGATGAAAAAGGTTTGACGGACCATGGGAGTTCTATATATGGAGCATGGCTAACGACTAAGGGATATGCTGTAAGACTTTGTCTAAGAAGATATTTTGATCGTCAAAAGGAGGAAAAGTGAATGCCTATTTTTATCATTTTGGGAATAGCGTTTCTAATTAGCGCTGTTGGTACGTTCTTGACCGACGAATGGAGCGGTTTTCATCTTTTCTTTGTGGTAATACTTATTGCCGCCATCGTCGTATCGGCTATTCTTGGTTTTATTTACGCCACGAGCAATATAAACGCTGAGGCAGATCTAGCAAGCCGTGAAGCTCGTTATGAAATGCTTTATGCTCAGGCTGCCAACAACGTATATGATAACGATAACGACATTGGAAAGAGAGAAGTAATGAAGGATATTCAGAACTGGAACGAATGGCTGGCGGCGTATAGAAAGTATAAACAAAATAAGTGGATCAGGATATTCTACCCTATCGATGTTAGTGGGTTGAAGCCTATTCCTGTAAATCTTATCAAGTAGAAAGAGTGATATTTTATGGCAAGATACGTTAAAAAGCCATACGTAGTAGAAGCTATCCGGTTTGTAAAGAACGACTTTGAACACTGGTCTCCATGGGCTCAAGAAGCTTACAGCGAAGGAAAGCTTAAGTATATATACGACATAACCGGCACACCTATGGGATTTACCATAAAAACGCTTGAGGGTGAAATGCGCGGACACAGAGGATATTACCTTGTGAAAGGCGTTGAGAATGAGTTATACCCGTGCAGAGGAGACATCTTTGAAAAGACTTATGAGAAAGTGAGCGATTGATATGCTAGTATATGCAAAGGAAAAGTGGGCTGAGAATAGTGACAGATTGAAGAAAGTAATTGCCGAAATTCCCAAGGAAGAGAGAATGCGATGGGATTATGAGGATATTATAAAACTTATCATAGATAATATACTGAATCCTGGTTCACAACCGATAGGTTGGCATCGCTGGTCTAACGATATACATGAAATAAACGATGGTAATTATCAGGGCACACTGATATATTTGATACATCGCCTTTGCTATCAGCCAAGTGCGTATGACTATCTAATTACTTATGTTGATTATGGTAGCTGTAGTGGATGCGATGCTCTGCAAGGAATCCAATCTGACGATTTCTTTGAAGGGCGCGATCCCGTTAACGATTATATGTCTCTTTGCAAGGACATTGTAACAAATTTAAAGCACCCGTTCAATTCATATAATGCAATGGAAGAAGCGGAGGTAGATGAATGAAGATACTAATGATGCTTCTTGTAATGGTATGGCTGCATATATTTGCCGATTTTCACTTGCAAGGGATTCTGGCTAGTATGAAGCAGAAAGATTGGTGGAAATCTCAGAGTACAGATCCACTGTATAAAAACGATTATAAGGTTTCTCTGGTTGTTCACGCGTTTGATTGGGCGTTTATTGTGTTGCTGCCGATATTTATAGCTCTATGGAGAGATATGAGTGTTTTGACCCCGAGGCTTATTGCAAGAGTAATTGTTTATATTTTGCTCTTGGTAGGAAACGCATGCCTGCATTACGGGATTGATGATATGAAGGCAAATTCGAAATCTATAAGTTTATTGGACGACCAGTTTGCTCATATGATACAGATCGTTGTGACATGGCTAATCGGGATATTTATTGCTGGGTGGTGACTGACGAATGGCTACGATTAAATCGCAAATAGAACGTATTCAGAGAGACGTGCCGGCGAATGATATTTACATGTTACTGGCAGAAGAGGCTTCGGAATTAGCCCAGGCAGCAATAAAGATGTGTCGTGTTCATAACATCAACAATCCGACGCCGAAACAAGATACTGAGGCATGGAATGATCTTATTGAAGAGTATACAGATGTTTTAAATGTTGCACAGAGGATACTGGAATTAAAACCGGACTGGCATTCTGGGAACTTTAAATTGAATAGATGGTGCAAGCGATTGGATGAAGCGAAAGGAGAATTAGAATGCTGATAAGTACTCAGGAATGGCTGGCTTTGACACGAAACGTTGATAATTTTTGGAAAACAGCCGGGAATAGAGATTATTATGAAAAAGAATACCATGGTCATTTTCCGAATAAGGTAAGGCCGCGTATTGTTTGTGTAGATGGTTTTTCAGTTTCGATACAAGCTGGAGATGGCTTGTATTGTTGCCCACGCGAGAATCTTGAAGACGGTAAGTATGAAACGGTCGAGCTTGGATATCCGAGCGAAGAAGAATCTCTTATTGCGGAATATGCTGAGGATCCGGAGGAACTGTGCGATACGGTTTATGCCCAGGTGCCCGTTGAAGTTGTTGATGAAATGATCAGGAAGCATGGCGGAATTGTGAATGTTGAAGAAGTTAACAAGTATTTGAGGAGTGAAAATAAATGAGGTGCCCGATCTGCAGAGCTAAGATGATTTATATTCCCGGCAACAAATGGCTTGGAACAAGAGATTGCTGGAAGTGTAAGCGTTGTGGGTATGATAAATTTGGTGGATAAGTATTCGCGGTGAAAACAAACAATATAGTGAAGAGGACTGGAAAGCGAACCCAGCCTCTATATTTTTTGACCTATTTGAAGGAGGGTATTGGTATGTTCAAGATTAGCGAAGGTTACGGTGTTTTCGGTATTGTGCTTGGACTGTGTGGACTGGGATGGGCAGCGTATCAGTCGAAGAAGATGAATGACGCTGCAAAGAAGATCAACACGACTGTCGATGAGATGGCGGATAAGACTCCGGTTGAAATCGAGCAGTCGATGATTGACAAGGCGCTCGAGGTGGCAGTTGATAGGGCTGTTAGCGCTAAGGCTTCGGCGGCTGTCAGCGAACTCAAGAAGGATATTCACAACGAGATCGAAAAGGAAGTTCGACGTGAACTTACTGACTCGTTGAAAGAGATCCGTGACAGGGTATCAGAAGAGATCAAGGATCAAGCCGATCAGATTGACAAGGACGAAGTTTTGAAGGACGTAACCAGAAAGCTTACTGATGAACTAAAGATCGAGGGAAAGAAGGAGCTTAATCATAGACTGACTGGGATCGTAAATGATCTTAGTAGTAGTTTGGCTTCTTATAAGAAGCTTCATGATGGCCTAATGGAAGCACTTAGTCCCAGGCACAACGATTCCGGGCGCGAAGTAAGCTTTCGACTGAACTAATGGAGGAACAGAATTATGTTTTTCGGACTGAACGCATGGCAAACTCTGTTGTGGTTGGCGGCGCTGCTGATGATAGTGGCGCCGTTTATCGTTGGTATTGGAAATGGTTTGATGAACGGATATTTTAAAGCGAAGGACGCGCATATCGGACGAATCGCAAACGCGATTGGCAAGTCGCTGTCTGAGTCGTTTAAAAGTATGACGGATGTTCTCGAAAACAAGATGAAGAATAAAGGCGGTGGTGACAAATGATTAAACTGATGATCGCCATTCCAACCGTCGACTATATTCACTTCAAATTCATGGAGTGTTTGACCAAGCTGATGAAACGTTTGGATCAAATTGAGGACCTGACTTACAATGTAGAAATCAAAGGCGGTACACTTGTATATGCTGCAAGAGATGATCTTGTTGGTAAAGCTCTAGAAGGCGACTATACGCATGTTTTATGGTTAGACGCTGACATGATATTTAACGATGACATTTTTGAAAAGTTATATGACTTGTGTCAAAAAGAAGAAGTTGAATTTGCTACCGGAGTATATAGGAGTAGACATGGTGACAACAACTCTTGTATATTCATGGATCTGCACCCACTTAAGTATGTAGAAAGGCTGTGGGAAATTGATGAGCCTTTTGAAATTAAGGGGTGCGGTTTTGGAGGCGTTTTATTGACAACTAAAATGCTTCGAAGGATTCATTACGAGGAAGCAACGAGTTTCAGACCTATAAATGGCTGGGGAGAGGATTTATCGTTTTGTCTGAGAGCAAAAGATTATGGTAATTTTAAAATGATGGCTCATCCTGGAGTTAAAATGGGTCATATAGCTCAGACTATACTTAATCCTGACAGAACAATGTATTATATTTAAGGGAGGAACTAATATGGCTGTAAAAAGTTTTATGAGAGCTGCTGGAAGATGGTGTAAGAGGCATGCGGGAAAGATATTTGCAGGCTGCGCAATTGTATCGGAAATAGTAGGATACTGGCTAATGCATAAAGAAGCACCCATTGTAAGAGACCGATTGGACGCTTTGCCTGAAGATGCCAAGTGGACAGACAAGATAAAGGCGGCGGGGCCTGTATATTTGCCTGCATTCGGTATGCTTCTGTTGTCCAGTGGCTGTATTGTTGGAGGATGTATAGCCGGTGAGAGAAAGGCTGCAGTATTGACCAGCTTGTATACAGCTTCTGAGACGGCTCTTAGACAGTTTGAGCAGAAGGCCGTTGAGAAACTTGGCCGAGATAAGGTTCAGGAGATTCATGATGCGGTTGCTCAGGATATTATGAACGAAACACCGCCGGCAATGGGCGTAATCTATGAGACTGGAAACGGTTCAAAGCTGATTTATGATCCTTTGAGCGGTAGATATTTCAGGTCTGATCCGAATAAAATCATTGCGTCGATGAATAAGATGAACAACCAGATTCGATGCGAGATGTTTGTAAGCGCAAATGAGTGGTTTAACGAGATTGGGCTTGAAAGTATTGGATTGGGAGATTGCTGGGGCTGGAGTACAGATCATATGATAGATATTCCGGATGAACCAGACCGCTGGAGTACAAGTCAGTCGCCGAATAACGAGCCTTGCTTTATCATCACTTATTACAATAGACCGATGTATTACAAGTGATTCGCGGTTAAAACAAGTTCTTGAATGAAGTAAATATTCAAGGAGGTTTAACCTATGAAAAAATTGTACGCATATTCTGAAGAGATGGAGAAGCAGGTTGAAGATTACAATAAAAGATTGGACAATGCGAATAGGGTCGAAGAGCTGCCCGAGAATCTTAGGGATTTCATAAGCGTTGATATGACTGTTGCCGAACTTGTCGGCGCAGTTGCGTTGGATGCTTTTGGAATTCCGAAAGAATACTGGGCTGCAAAGTTCGAGGATATTGACGTTGACAATTTTGACGTTGATAGTATCATGAAGCCACTTATCGACGGAATGATTGTATTTGAACAGAAGTAAACCACCCGAATACTTTGTCAAGAGAGGGCGGCTTAACAGCTGCCTTTTCTTTTTTTTTCTTAACATGAAGGAGGGCGATTGACAATGGTTAACAAACGATGGCTGACATTAGCACTTAGCTTACTTGGTGTGTTTGGTGTCGGCGGAACGGCTTATGTTGCAGTGAGATGCAGTAAAGTTGCCGACGAAAAAGAAACAAAAAAGGAAAAGATATTAGCATATGCGCCGGCTGTTGTAGTTGGCGTTGGTACGAGCGCTGCAATACTTGGATCGCATTACGTATCCAGGCAAGAGATAATAGCACTGACTGCTACTTGCGGATATTTGGCCAGCAATCGAGATAAGATCGAGACTAAACTTAAGGAAAAGTTTGGAATGGAAAAACTCAGCGAAATCAGACAAGAAGTTGCAAAGGAACAGATTGAGGAATCTAAGATTAATCTTAATGGGGCTCCTTGGGACAATGTCGAATGGAAGCGAGGATTTTCTGCAGAATACACCGGCAGAGGAAACGAAAGATTTCTTGATTGGGAATCTGGAAGACAGTTCTTTTCAAACTATCGGGATGTACGAGAAGGCATTCGTAAGATAAATCAAGATTTTAAAGAGAATAAATCGGTTTATTATAACGAACTATATCGCTATTGGGGTATACAGGAAACCGATTTCGGGCAGCGTGAAGGATGGTTTATTACAGATGATAATTACTACGACTTCGATATTGAAGAACCGCTTCCTTTTGACCTTGTGCACGTAAATATTGGAGAGCCAGACGACATGTGGATCATCTATAACCATGGAATTCCTCCTATGAAATTCTGGATGGAGGTGTAACTATTGCGTAGAGCGATAGGGATATTTTCAGGTAAAACCTATTCAACCGAAGAATACCTGAACGATCAGGTAAAGGAATGCGCGCTGCTCGTGCCGGATTATGTTGGAGATGGGGAAGCCTATAGTTACGTTTCAAACCATAGGATTGTATGCAAAACGTGCATGGGTTGCCCTGTAAAACAGAAGGAGGCGATATTGAATGCAGGCTTACAAGTGCGATAGGTGCGGAGAGAAGTTTGTTGAACTGAAAGACAGTACGTTTTTAAGGATGTACAAACGCTATAACGATTACGAACATATTGAAATAAAAACGGGATACGACTTGTGCCCGAAGTGTATGAACGCCTTCATGATATTTATGGGTAGGAATACCGAGGAGGTATAAGCGATGTGGAGTAAAGGGGCTGTAGTGATTGTGAAGCGCGGAGACGAGGCTATGGCAGACGCTATGGCCTCTTCTTTTGAGGAAGATCGTGAAAAAGACCCGCTTACGAATGAAGAAAGGGCGTGGAAAGATCTATTGTCTCAGGCGAAAGAAGATGCTGTACTGGCGAAGATAGCGGATGCACAGGCAACCTATGGACGTAATTATATTCCGCCGAAGTGGGCGAAGAAGATTGTTGAGGGATTTGCCTTTATCGTGTACGGCATAAGTATATTTGTAGAAAGGTACTTGGTGATTAGATGATGTGTGAAGAAATGGAGGGCGGTAAGAAATGGCTCGAATTTGCGACATCTGCGGAGAACCCTTCAAGCGAGGAATAAAAATAAGCGCACTCCACAGAGGTATAAACCCATGGAAAAAAAGGATATTCATATGCGACAAGTGCGAATATGTGTTTAGGCATCTGATACTGGCGTATAGGAGGAAGAAAATCTGATGCTATTGTTTACGAAGAGAATGAAGCTTGGTATTGCGTTCAGTGAATACGCGCAGAAGTACAAAGTAATGAAAGATCCGCTGAATGTAATAACATGGCTACATGGTTACGGCATGCTGAACGAGGAAAAATGTAAAGAATTCCTCGATAGTCTCGCGATGAAAACAAGCGATAGTATGGACGAGGTTGAAACGTCTGAACAAAATTAAAGGAGGAGACAAAAATGTCTGAGAAGAATCCGACGAGTGGTGTGAAGCAGGATAAGAACCCGACTAAGGTAAAGGGAGAGAAGCCCAACATCTTCGTGAGGATCGGCCGCAAGATCGGTAACGGATGGCGAGCTGTACGGGAGAGTCCCGTAGCTACCGCTATCGGTTTCATCGGTGGCTCGGTTGCCACGGGTGTTGGACTCCTGACTTACGGTTACCTTAAGTCCAGGAACGAAGGAATTGATGAGGAACCGATCGAACAGGAATTCGAGGACGAATACGAGCCTGAAGAGGAAGAAGTTCAGGACGAAACGGCCGAGTAAAGACTGTGGGGAGTTGTTAAATTGAGGACAGCTCCCCATATGTTTTTGTCGGTAATATGGAGGAAGTCATAAAATGAAATTCCTGGATAGAATTACGAAGAGATTCGCCACAAAAGCATCGTCAGCGGTAAAGACTGAAGTGAAAAAGACCATTATTGATCTGATACCGACGGCGCTGGCAATCGCTGCTGCGGCGATTGGTGTAGCGATATTCAAATCGGCCGTTATAGAGCCTGAGGAAATCGCACCGTCATTCTCTACACATACGACGAATAATTACTTTTTCAGAGATATGAGTGAGGAATCTATTCGCAGGTTGATGGAGGGTAAGTAAAATGATGTATACGACTATGACTATGCCGCAAAAAGAAGAAAAGAAAGGAATGAAGATTGCTAAGACGATTATTCGTTTTACTGTCGGAAGCCTTGTAGAGATATTTGTAGGGGCTGTTACAAACAGCGTTATTGGAAATGTGGAAGGATCGAAACTGGCTAAAGTTGGCGCGAAAGCAGGTGGTTTTCTGGTCGGAATGATGATCGGAGATAAGGTTGGGGATTATATTTGCGATTCCATAGATGAAACCTGCGAAGTACTTGAGGATCTTAAGAATTCGATAGACGATGAGGAGGACGATGAGTAGTGGAAGAGCAAAAAAACGAACAGGGAAAAGAGTTGAAACCTGTTGAAAAAACAAAATTTCCGGCAAACAATTACACGGATATTAAGCCAAGACCAAAGAAAGATACTATTGCCGGAAAGGGGAAAGTACGTGAGAAAAAGAAAACCGTGGGCGAGAGAATTGCCGACGATTTTCTGGCGACGGACGGAGAAGAACTGAAAGAGCACTTTATATTTGACTGGCTGATTCCCGGCATTAAGACGATCGTGGAGGATATCGTTCATATGCTGCTGTATGGAAGCGGAAGCAGGGGTGATATTCGCCGGGAACGTGGTGAAAGTCGCATTAGACGTACGCCATATAACAGTATTTACGACGGTCGGAGACGGCAGAACGACGAGTACGTTTCTCGTAAAGGCACTAGGCAGCCTGAACTGATATTTGACTATCGTGCGGATGCGGAACAGGTTTTGTCCGGTATGAACGAGTACATAGATGACTACGGAAGTGCCACTATAAAGGACTTTTACAGCATCGTATCTACTGTATCGGAAGGCGTTATAGACGTTCCGACCGATTTTGCTATGACGAAATGGGGATGGTACGATCTTACCGAGGCCAGTGTTGTGCATGTGAGAGGCGGATATTTGCTTAAGATGCCTAAGGCGGAGGTAATTGGAAGATGAGCGTAAGTATTGGAAACCATAGTAATATTAAAATACAAACAGAAAGCGGATGGCGTGACTGGACTGAATCGCTTACATGTAACGTTCCAAGAGGAGACGGTAAGTTTATACGATCTTCAACTGCATCAACGGCGCATCCAAGTTTTATTAATACCTATTATACTTCGAATACAAGTGATTCTTTTACAATTGAAGTACCTCATGTTACGATTGATGGCGAGTCGCTAAATAGAATTGCTATCAACGAAAATAAAGCAATGACTCTTGGATATTGGGATGACGATCATGATAAAAAAGCAGTGCGTGCTTACAAAGTATTCGGAACAATACAATACGACGCTATTGTTGAAGAACTGAAAACGAAGCAGAGATTCTTTCATTTCGTAGATCTGATAGATATATTCGATAATGCATTTATTGATGTGGACCCCAAATACTGCACAAGAGTCTACACGTATAAAAAGAACAATTCAATTGTCGCATATGCTATGGAAGACTGCGAATGGAAAAATTCACTTACTGAAATGACACACATAAAAATATGCTGCCATATCGTGATGGAACTTGCTAAGAAATACACTGAAGCATATTTCGAACATTATAAGGAGGAACTGAAAATGGAAAACAACGATTTTAATACGTTTGCTAGGAATATTGCTCGCTTTGGAGGCAGCATTACTATTGAAACTTGTGTTGGTGAATGTGGATATGCTCGAATTGATATTCCTCTCGATCGGTTGCATAATTTTAAGGTTTGCGCTACACCTACTCCGGGTTCTGAGTTCCTGCGTAAGGAGTTCAATATCGGTTATCTTAAAACTCGTGAACTTCCCGCTGTTTCTCGCGTCGACGTTTACAATGGCCGGGTCGTGAAGGTAACGTTCATGGATGGCACGTTTACTAAGTCCGTCTGTTCCGAGAATGATATGTTCGATCTGGATGTTGGTATCTCCATCTGTCTTGCCAAGCGTATGCTGAATAAGGACACTAAGGAAGCCAATAAGGTTTATAATAATCTGATGCGTGATATTCATAAGCGCATGGTAGAGAATATGAAGCGTAAGGAACAGGAGAAGGAACAGAAGCTCAAGGAGAAGGAACTTAATCGCAAAGAAAATCTCAAGAAGGCCGCAAAGAATCTGAAGCGTAAGCAGGAGCAGATTGATATTCAGAAGACGGCAATTATTGAGGCTCTTCGCGAAGACAGGAATAGGAACGGAGACGATCGCAAATGAGGCCCGGAAAATTACTCGGAGGGAAAATTGCTAATCCTGTTCGGGAGATGCTCGCAAGCGAAGTATACAATGGAGTGATATTTCACTGCAGCTCTCCCGAGCATGCAGAAACAACCAGGACCGCAGCTCTGACGTTAAAGCTGCGGAACGACTATCAAATAAAAACAAATCGCAAAAACAGCGATCTTATTGTGTACAAGAATGACGGCATAGATTACCCGAATTTCTTTGCAGTGGATAACTACAAGGAGGAATAAATTATGTACAGAGGCGAGCGAGTTGCCGTTTATACCGGTACACGAAACCTATACAAATGGATGGTAGCGGCAGTAAAGTCAATGCTCATGCACACCGATGTGGACAAGATATATTTGTTTATTGAAGATGATGAGTTTCCCTACGAACTGCCGAGTCAGGTAATTACGAGAAACGTATCCAATCAGAAATACTTTCCTGCAGATGGCCCTAATATGAGATCACGATTTACCTATATGGCGTTAATACGTGCTGCTCTCTGCAAGGAATTTCCGGAACTAGACAGGATTTTGTCGCTGGATGTGGATACGATCGTCGTGGAGGACATCGGTGATATTTGGGATCTTGAACTCGGTGACGAATACTATTTTTCAGCAGTTCCGGAACCGCATAGGGTGAAGCAGGAAGGATATTTGTATACGAATGTCGGAGTTACACTGTTTAACCTTAAAAAGCTTCGTGATGGCAAGGCGGATGAAGTTATCAACGCGATCAATACTGTTGAAAGGCTTTATGTAGATCAGGATATTTTGAACGAATTGTGCCATGACAATATTCTGCCAATGCCTGCTGAATACAATGGATCTAATTTTACTTACTTTGGGTCGAAACCTAAAATCGTTCATTATGCCGCTATGCGGTACTGGGGCGATGTGGAACTTGTACAGAAGTATCTGAACACCCCATGGAATGATATTGAAAAGTACAGAAAACGCAACGGCATGCCGAGCCTGGAAATGAAGCCGGACGAAGAGAGAATAGCAGAAATCGCAAAGTTATATATTCACAAGTTCGGCAAAATCGACGGCATAAAAGACTGGGAGTATGATTTCTTAACAGGTAAACAAACTCGCATCCAAAACAAGCCTTCTTATAGGGAGGTGACGATCGATGAATCTGAGTCCGGAAAGAGAAATGGAAAACCTGAAAGCGAAGGTGAAATTCGCAAACCTATACTTGACCAGCCTGTTTAATAGGAAAGGATGGATAGATACGAAGCAGATTGAAAGTGTCTGTCCAAAAGCGATGCTGGAAATGGGGGTTGTGATTGATATTTCACCAATTTGGGATCATGACAGGGATGAGAAAGAAACGATCGAATTTCTGAAGATTAGGGATGTGGCTTAAGCTGTGTCCCTTTTCTTTTTCGCGATCAAAACAAACAATAGATTGAATTTTTTTAAGGAGGTTGGTAGCAAATGAAAATTCCAATCAGACTACCAAGAGGACTGACAAGATTAGGCGGTAAGATATTGCTGAAGATCAAAGGCAATAAACCTGAGATCTGTGTAATCAGCGGTATTTTACTTGCCGGAGCAGCTGTTGTTACTACTGGCGTGAACACATGGAAGAACAAAGAAACACTTCAGAATGATATTCAGGAGATCAAGGCTAATAAGGAACTCGTCAAGGCAGAATGTGACGATCCAGAAGTTGCAAAGGAACGTAAGGTAAATCTTACAAAGAGCCGTATTGCATTTGGTAAGGACGTTGCGAAAACTTATTGGCTCCCGACTGCACTGATATTCTCATCTACCGGCTTAACTTGGCATGGTCGTACAATTCTTCGCAAGGAACTATCCGCAATGACAGCCGTTGCCGCAACTCTTTCGGAGAGCTATACCAGGCTTTATAACAAAGTGAAGGAAGAGTTTGGCGAGGAAAAAGCTCAGGAATTGGCATACGGCACAAAGATGAATAATTTTATCGATGGGGAGACCGGAGAAGTTACACAGAAAATGTGGACCGATAAGAAGCATCTGGTAAGCCCGTATGCTGTATATTTTGATCCTGGCGAGTGGGACGAGGATATCCAGCAATGGATCTGGAAAAACTACGAATGGCAGCCAAGTAAACTTCATAACATTGTAAAGATCCGAAATATTCAGAATACATGGAACGATATTCTGAGAATGCGTGGATGGGTCTTGTGGGGTGAAATCGCTCAGCAACTTGGACTGAAGCCCGACCCGAACTGGTATCGAACCGGATGGATAGATGACGGAACCGGAAAGAAGCATATTGAGCTTGGTGTTCTCGACGGTCCTTTCCAGCTTGAGATTAATAAGCGGTTTATGGACGAACACGATAGTCTGAATGTAGCTCTTATTGACCCGAATGTCGATGGTTGCATCGATATGGTCTTTGACAATGTAGAGAAATTTGATTACCGATGCGGTAAGAGGGCACGTAAGCCAAAGCGTGTTCCGACTGAAAAGGAAATGTTCGGAGACGATTTTGCCAAAAAGCTTGGGAAAGCTAGGTGAGCAAAATGTCGTTCAGGGAGTTACAGGAAAGATATTACGAACTTGTTGAGCTGTCCCATGAGGAGCTGGTCGAAAAGATCGGCTCCTGGTGGGCACAGATGTTTGAAATGAGTAAAGACGAGATAAAACAGATAAAGGAGGGCAAGAAAAATGACAGATAGAATCGTGAGTGGCGTTATTGGATTCTTTGTCGGTGCTGTAATTGGTGGATATTTTGTCGGCAGGATGTGCGGAAAACGTCATCGAGAATCTATTGACGAACTTAGGAAGAGTTATGAAGAGTTTGACGACGCTGATATTTCTGAAGACTTCGACTATCCTATCGGTAATGAAGGGGAACGTGGAGGAGATGCAGATCTTGCTACGTTGAGCGCCATGTACAAGAATGAACGATTCGATCGGGAAATGGTTCGGTATGCGCATCCGAGCGAAGAGGAAATCGATCCGGATGATATTCACATTATCGATGAGGAAACGTTTCAGCGAGACATCAACACAAGGGATAACGAAACTCTGACGTATTACCAGGAGGACGGGGTTCTGGTAGACGCGTCGAATAATGTAATTAAGAATGAGGAAACCGTTATAGGTGTTGCTGCATCGGAAAAGATATTTGATTGCAGCGACGAGTATGTGTATGTATCAGATGATGCTAATGACAAGATGTATGAAATTGTAGTAGAGCATAATCAGAGCTTTTATCGAGATGTAATGGGAGGCTGAGAAAAATGATTGAGACGATTCGAGAGCTGATTGAAAAGGGTTATAAGATTACGAGGTTTAATGCTGATATTTATACTGTCGTGCGACGGCCTTACGAAAACATCACTTCGAGGAGGACGAGAAAAAATATGCAGGACGACGAGGATAATCCGCGGTACTGCATAATGGTTGAGCTTAAGAATGGCGATGAAATCGTAAAGTTTGACAAGATTTATGATAGCCAGGGAATGTATGGTATAGACCTTAAAGCGTTTGGAGAGATATTTATCGGACCGAGGCTTGTTGTTTAATCTGCTTTGAGGTGAAAGTTATGAAAATGACGTACGACTCGACTGCATTCTGGGAGAGTGCACATAATAAGTATTCCAATGATGAATGTAGCGTTGGCTATGCTGATAAGGAAAAGAAGCCAATTAACGTTAACTTTGATATTGACATAGATATGTCGATGATAAAGAAAAACATTATTAAGAAAGCTGAGGAGCAAGTAGTTAATGTTATTACAAAAGATATTGAAACCATAATGTTTTCTCATAGCGATTCTTTTAGTATCTATAGACAGAGCACAGATGCAGAACGTCGCAATGGTATCAATGAACCTGTGAAAGAAATCATAGTAGAATTCATGGAAAAGTATAAGGACGAGATTATTCGGAGAACTGCAGACAACCTTACAAAGCGTATGGTTATGACTAAAGATATTAAGGAGTTGAAAAAGAATGCCGAATTGGTGCACCGGTAACATTCGGTTTCGAGGGAGTAAGGAAAACATTTATGATTTGCTCAAAAATGAAATTGTGTTCTGTACTGTAGGAGAAGACCGTAAAACCATTGAACATCCTATTGATTCCGTTAAAAGCGACATATGGGGCGATGTTGAAATAATCCCGTCTATTGAAGACAGGAGTGGCTGGTATTACATAAAAGATACAAAGCGAGCGTTTCTTGAGGATAGCAATATCGATAATAATTTAATTCCGAGAGCTTTTGTTGAAACGTCAGATAAGAACATATTTATTTGCATATTCGATAATTTCAACCAAGCATGGTGCATTAAGCCTGAAGATTTTGTAAAGATGAGCAAAAAGTACGACGTGGATATTCGAATTTTCGGCTGGGAGCAGGGTTTGTGCTTTTCGCAGGAAGTTGAGATTATTCGCGGAGAAGTGACGAAAGATATTTATAACGACTACAATAATGGCAAGACTTGGGACTGGGACTGCCCGATGAGTTATGTAGGAGGTTGAACGAAATGAATATGAATGAAAAAGAATTCTTCGGAAAATTCTTCGATGAGGAAATGCGGACGTTTAACGACGATGATCTTGAGAATGGATGTAAGTTATATTACAAGATTTACTCGGGTTGTATAAAATCGGGTTTCAATTCTGAACAGGCTATGGATATTCTGAAAACGATTATTGTCGGCGCCATGAGAAATCAGAACAGATAAGGAATGGCAAGGCAAAGACTTGACTTGAGCTGAAATGGAACTGTATGGACCTGTTCTGAGATAATTTGAAAAGAAATGGATTAGCTTAGCGAGGACATGAGGGAAAAGGAAGGCATGGATTGGAAAAGGAAGAGACTTGCGGCGATTTGACGGGAACTGAGAGGGAAAAGTAAGGTGACGCAAAGAAAGGGAACTGTAAAGAAGAGAGGCGAGATGGAAAAGTAAGGAGTAGATTGGAACTGATAAGAAATGGAAATGCAAAGAAAAGAGCGGAGAGGGAAAAGAGTGGAATAGAGACGAGACGGAACTGAATGGCAAGGCAAAGAGCGGAGAAGGAATGGCAAGGATGGGAAATGATATGAAACGGAATAGACTAGATTCGAGCAGATCAGAAATGGAAAAGCGTCGAAATGACTAGAAAGGGAAAGGCATGGCCAAGAATGGAGTTGAGGAGATACGGAAGAGACTTGCGGGGATCGGAATTGACTTGAACTGCTGAGAAGGGAAAAGGAAAAGCAAGGACGGGAACTGAGACGAAAAGGAACTGAGTAGAATGGATGGGCAAAGGAAAGGCGCAGAAACGTGACGTGACGAGACGAAAAGGAACTGAACACTGTTAAACAATTAAACTTATATTTTGAAGTAAGAGGGAAAGGTAGAGGATAAATTAAATGTATGCTTATTTGATTTGGCTATCGTGCAGCATGTTTAAAAAAACGCCCATCGCTATATTTTCATCAAAAGCCGACGCTCTTCATTATGTCAATGGAATGAAAGAAAGATGCGATGGACGTGGAAATTTTGAAATACAAAATTATATTTTAGATAAGCCTTTGTATAATGATGAGGTTGTAGAGTCATGCATTAAATACGAAGTGCCGCATGAAGAAAAAGAGTCGACTACATGGAAAGATCAAGGAATGCAGTAATAAGGAGGAAAAGATTTATGAAAAAGGTGTGGCTAAAAGGAACTGAACACTGTTAAACAATTAAACTTATATTTTGAAAGGGGTATTTTATTATGATGAAAATGACTGAGATGAAGGTTCGTATTACTCTTACCGAGGAAGCTCTGGGCATGATGCCGAATAACAAGGAGATTCATGAGACTTATATTGCCAGTAAGGCTCCTGATGCTGCTACCATTGGTGAAGAAATCGCTGCTGTTGGTGTTAATGAAGTTGTTGAGAAGACTATGACTGTGTTCCCGAAGCTTGAAGATGGTACTCCGTTCTTCTGGGATTACCAGATTCGTGGCATGTTTAAGGATTCTATCGGTATGCTGCGCAAGGTCAAGGATACCAAGTGTTCCAAGTTGACTAGTTACAAGAAGGTTGTTGACGGTCTGGTGTTCATTAAGGAGCGCAAGATCCCTATTGCATTGGTTGGACCTATCGGCGATTGTCAGCGTCCTCTTCGTGCTGAGACTATGCAGGGTCCTCGTGTTGCCCTGGCTCATAGCGAAACCGTGCCTGCCGGTTCGAGTTTTGATTTTACCATCATCCTCCTTGACGAAAGCTTGAAGGGTGTTATTGCAGAGTGTCTGGATTATGGTAAGCTTCGCGGCATGGGTCAGTGGCGCAATAGCGGTAAGGGGCGTTATATTTGGGAGGAGGTAGCTTAAGTGGCTACGACTTTCGGTATACTTCGGGAGAGTTACAATAGCGTAGTTAGTGATATTGCCGGAGAGGTAGCCAATGAGCTGCCTCTCTTCGTTAATAAGGAGAAGTTTAAAAACAAGATATTTAGTATAGTAATGAAGGAGCTTAACTTTCATGAAAATGTGTTGTATATAATGGATCCTGTCAACAACGAATGCTCTCCTCATAAGTGGAAGGACTACAAATGGATATTAGAGTGTGACGTTAACGGAGATATCATGGAGTATTCTATCGTAGAACCTTATGTCTGCGTGAAGTGTGGAAAGCGTAAGAACGTTAAGCTCCAAACTGGTAAGATATCTCTCGCTAACAGAACTCTTGAGAGCGTTATCATGTCGCTTAACGAAGTATATCCTGAGATTAAACCTACGGCTGAAGTTGAGAACGCGATTAATGATGATATTCATGTTGATCGGGAGTATCTGAAGTGGGACGACTTCTTGCATAAAGGTGGAGAAAGCCCGACCAACGGAACGAAATTGGAGTTGAAGTTATAATATTAGATGGCTCGATCCGGAGTGTCGGAAATCGCGAGCAGAACATAGCGTAGAGTGAAAAGAAAGGAGTGATTGTAATGTTTCCGAAGCATGCAATTGCAGTGAGAATCTATTTTGATGTGAACGCTACGCCTATGGCTGATATTCGGATGAATGATGGAGTTGTGGAGCATATAACATGGACAGATGTTAGACAGCGAAAGCAATTTCAGGACGCGATAAACGGATACACGCTGATATATGACGAACGACCGAAGAGAGATTGGAACGAATGGTTGTAAGGAGCTTAACGGCTCCTTTCTTTTTTATTTGAAACGGAATTGTACGTTGAGAAAGGTTTGTTGAGTGATGGATATTCCGAAGAGAGAATATATGCTAGGGGTAGAGTTTGGTGTAAGAGCGCCTGAGACATGTTGCCTGTTCTGCAGGAATTGTAGTGATGTTTGGTGGGATTATACAAATGGTCCTTATATGTTTAATTGTATTATCGATAACGATCTAACTGAGAAAGGCTGTCTTGGTAAATGTGAGAATTTTGATGAATGCTGGGATGAAATAGAGAAGAGGAACGAAGAGTATAAAAAACAGCAGGAAGAAATTTGTAAGCAGGTTAAATTGTGTAATGAGCAGTGGGAAAAGCTAAATGAGAATACCAGACAGGCGATTATGAAAGAAATCAGCGAAAGGTTTATTGAGAAAATGTGGGAGGCTATTTTGGATGGTATTCCCGAAGACGCGTTGACAGATCCGCCGGATCCTATGGAGATAGAGAAAATGGAGGAAGATATCGATGATGAATAATCTGAGCGAAGGACTTAAACCGTGTCCGTTTTGTGGATATAAAGAACCTGAGATGGTTAGAGAGAATATTCCAATTCAGTTTGGTCCAATACATAATTACATACGTTACTATGTCAAATGCCCCAGATGCCTTGTAGAAATGAAAAGGTATAGTGACAGTTCTATAGAGGCTAGAAATCTTTGGAATAGAAGAGTAACAAATGAACCTATATATAAGAATCCTCTTGCAGATGACGATAACCCTAATTGGAGAGCTGCGAATCCTGAAAAGTATGGAATTAAGAGGTGAAATATATGAATTACAACAAAAGGCTGAAGAAGAATATTAAGGCTTGTGCAAACAACGAATGTAATAAGTGTTCGAAAAATGATTCTGATACATCTGTTACGGGTTGCTTATATAACTTGCTAAATGACGCTCTTAAACGAATCGAAAAACTTGAAAGGAAAAATAAAAAGTTGAAAGAAAAAAACATGTTTAACATTACGGCATACGTAGATAGGTTCCAGTGACTGGCAGGTCACTGATGGGTTCGAATCCCGTGTATGCCTGTCATGACATTGAAAAACCTTATGAACTTCTTGGTTTTTATATTTGTATAGGGAATTGGACAAAGTACAAAGACTTCCGTAGTTGTGAGAGCCATTAAGCGTGTACAGATATTTTTTGAGGAAGTTCGCTTTTGGAGGTGATTGAATTGGACCCAATGATAATTCTTTTGTTTAGGTTGGGTGTATCGCTTATACTGTTTGGTTGCGGAATGCAGTGTGGGTTGAATGCCGCATACGATTTTACATCTAACAAGACTTTTAAAGGAGTTACATGGATTCTTATTGGATTGATATTTATTGCGGGGATAGCTCCGGTATGGCTTATTGGGTAATCTGGCAGGAGGGAGAATAAATGTTCATACCTAATGAAAAGCAGTGTTTTTGGTGCGGCGGACGTATGAAAGAATTCGGTGTTTCATCACTGGGCAGCGGAATTAATTTCATAAACTATCGCTGTGAAGATTGCAAGGCAATAGCTCACTATGCGGTGTGTAATGAGAAACCTATTAAGTCTTTTGATATTGTCTATCATATGGAGGAAGATGAGAAAAAATGACATGGTGTAATACGTGTGAAAAATACATAGATATTGACGAGAGTACAAAAACTGTCTTTAGCCATGAAATAGTAGATGATATAAACGAAATAGATTTTAGATATACAGAAGAATTCTATACATGCCCGAGGTGCGGAGGGGAAGTGTTTACTACTAAATTATTGAATTCTAATATTAATAGAGCTCATGTAGCATATATAAAAGCAAAGATAATTCGCGATCCTGTTGAAATAAGATACAGAGGATATACAACAAATGTGAAGTATAGCAAAGAAGACGATCTCTATTACGGTAAAATCGAAGGTATAAAGGATCTTGTAAATTATGAGAGCGAAATTAAGGACGGAATGAAGGGTATTAAAAAGGCGTTCGAGGAAGCAGTTGATGATTATATCAAATTCAAAGAAGACTTAGATGAAGATACAGAAATCAGGATATTTAATTGCGTGGCAAGGGACGTGAGAAATAGAAAAGTTGTAGACATGGCGCGATCGTATGAAAGAATGGAGGAAGATGAAAATGATTAAGAGAATTATTGAAAGATATTGCGATGGCTGTGGTAAGAAAATTGAGCAAGGGGAATATTCGTCAAGACTTCGAGTTTTGCGTACTGCGGCGGGCGATTTTGAAGATTGTGAAGAACTCTATGCTAATGGTGAACCTGTTGATACGGATGCGTTTGATTTCTGCAAAGACTGTATGATTTCGTTTAACAAGTGGAGAATGAGCCGGAGTGGTGCAATTGGCGAGACACAGCAGACTTAAAATCTGTGACAACGATACACTGTGGGTTCGAATCCCATCTCCGGCACCAGGTGGGCCGAGGTCTGCTCCTTTATGTAACCGGCAATGCAATTGGAGCGGTAAAAGCCAGTACAAGATTCCTCGGTAGGCAACCCACCACCATTATATTTTAAGGAGATAGAAATGATTATTGATAAAAATTCTATTGTAAATGGTATAAGAAACGGTTCTATTGAACTTGTAAAATCACCACATGGCGACGGTGTTGTATGTAATATCGGAGATCATTGGTTTTACTTTGGCGGAAGTGAAGCCGAATTTTATGGCGATCCAGATCAATACATGAAAGATATGGGTCTGCATAAAGTAGTTAATCAGATATTCGAAGCGTTGGAAGATTTAAAAGAAGGAAAAACAGAAAAAAATTACACAGACGAATGGTGGTATTATTATTATTTTCTTAAAGAGTATGATCAGAGGAGGATGTATATATAAAATGACAAATAATGAAAGAAAAGAACGTCTTATTCGCCAAATTACGGCGATTAAATTGAAGGCGATGGTTGATCATGATGTAATCAACGGAGTTCCTATTGCTGATATTATGCAGGAGCTGTTGGAGCTGCTGAGTTCGCAGGATATTCTCGCATGGATGAGCGCTGAAGAGGGTCGAGTAAATACTTATCAGAAGCTGTATCTGGCGTATCAGCCCGGGTATCCGTTAATGATTGCCGATTGGAAAAGTGGGCATGGGTACCGTGATGTGAGAACCGGCGTGAGTATTAACCCAACAAAAGTTGCTTATATTGATGGACCGAAGTGAAGCAAATATTACAAACGTTACCAGAGCGTTTCTAAGGCGTGTAGGAGCCGTTATATTTTGGTTCGATAGATTTATCGTCCGAATAGGTAAAACGGCTCCTAGGGGCCTTCTAGGGGCTCTGAGGGGCATTGTGGAGGCATAAAATGGAAGAAAACAAAATTATTCAAGTAACTGAGGAAATGAAGCCTGAAATCGAGTGGTTTGAGCAAGCTAGTAATGTAAAAACGACAGATGATCTTGTTAAGTTTATTGATCACTTAATGGGCGATTACGATCACGATTATGGAACTGTTGTACACGCTATTGCTGCATGTGCTATTGCTGCGGCGTGGGTAGCAGATGAAAAAGGCGGAGGCATCACAGGATTCCAAGCTGGTTTTGTAATGTGGGATTTTGTCAAGCATTGGATGTATAGAAATAATAAAACAGGAATGCGTATCATTGATTTCGACGATATGCTCTATCCGCAATATGAAGGTAAATTTGATAAAACAATAAGCGAGGATACTTGGATTAATTTACAGATAGAAGCCGAGAATAAACTTAAGGAAAAGGACAAGAATTTTGTTGCTGAAAGCGTATATAATCATTGGGTGAGTATTGTCGAGGGAAAAGTTCCATTTGGCTATAGGGTACAAAGTTAAGATATTTCGCGTAGAAAACATGGTGTATAATAGAAGAAACATTAAAGCTTAAATGTTATGAATCACCGTACACGGACGCGGATATTTTCTTGCGTTGACCGGTGATTGAGTTTAGATAGAGGCCTTGTTAAGTATTAAAAGCAAGGCTTCTTCTTTTTACGGTTTTGTGACAGATGTTGTATAAGCGTTTCTAAGGCATGTAGGAGCCGTTATATTTTGGTGCGATGGATTTATCGTCCAGATGGGTAAAACGGCTCCTAGGGGCCTTCTAGGGGCTCTCAGGGGCATTGTAGAGGTATGTTTTTGTGCTCGGCAGATTTTATTGCGTAAGGAGGTGAGTTTTAGATGGTAAATTATATGTTTAACGTAGAGCAGGATTACTTTCACTGGCTTTGCGAGCTGGTACATATCGACCAGCAAAACGCGAGTTATTGGCTGTTGGCAAAGGACTTACATAGGCATCCGTTCTATTCTATTGTGAATCACGACGAGAACAGAGCGAGCGATGGAATAGAACTACGGGAAGAATATTTGCGGGAGATCAACTATCCTAAATACATTACGCTGGGTGGCGAATGCAGCGTATTTGAAATGATAATTGCGTTGGCGAGACGAATGGATTTTGAGACGACAGATCCATATTCGCTAGACGATGGATATGACAAAACAAGTTACTGGTTTTGGGAAATGATGGAAAATCTGGGTCTTATTGTATTCAGTGATGACGTATATGTTGAATATGGAGGAGTGACCCAGGTTGATAGCATTCTTGAAACCTTATTGGATAGGGAATACCGCGAAGACGGTCACTATGGAGGTCTATTTCCGTTGGAGGATTGTAGTGAAGATCAGCGGGAGATCGAAATATGGTATCAGATGTGCGCATATTTGATGGAACGGGAGGCAGTGTAGGTGTAATGGAATTTGCTGCAGGATATTTTGTTGGATGCGTTATGACTGGAGTTATGCTTTTGATAATTTGGTGGAGGATGAATAAATGAAGAATAGTTTTTCGAAAGATGTCCGAATATGTCCCAAATGCGGTTCGACAAAAGGAATGCGCATAATTAATACAGCAATTAAATGTCAAGATAAATGGCTTTACAGAACTCGCGAGTGCCAGTTTTGCGGAGAAACTGTAGGCACTTATGAGATAAGCGTTGCGGAGTTAAAAAGGATAAGAGAGGAAAATAAGGGGATTAAACGTGGTCTTATTGAAGTGGCTAAAGTTATTGAAGAGTATGGTTTTGGGATAGATGAGGAGGTATGAAAAATGAAGGAATTTTTAATGTGGACGGGTGTGATATTTTGGCTTCTGATGGTGGTTTTCTTCATCGTTGGAGGAGTGCGATCGATTTTTATTGTATGGAGGGAAGATAAAAATGGGCATCACGGAAGCACTGTTGAAGCAGCGGGTAAAACTGATGGGAGTAGCCGAACGATTGACAGAAGCGGAGAAGAATGATGGCGTTACTCCGGGGCTGATAAAAGCCAGCGTGGATCGTATTATGAACGTGTGTGAATGCCTGAATGTTGTAAGCGATTGGACAGCAGAATACGAGAAATTTTCGCGCAAAAATGACGATTTTCCGGAGTGATTTTTTGGGTGATTTTTTGGGTGAAAACGGAGAAAAAAGTGTTACACTTTTGAAAATTTGTTACACTTTTGAACTTAACATTTTGAGTCATTACTACTTTTTTGATTGAGAAAAGTAGTACTGTGTTACAAAAAAGTGTAACATTGTTACATTTTTAAAACAAAAACGTAACAGCCAGAAGCCCTGTGCCACAGGCGTTTTCGCGATTTTGTTACACTTTTACACTTTTTTTAGTATATTTTAATAGAGAAATGTATTTTTATATAAGTAAATAAAAATGCTCAAAAAAACGTAAAAATGTAACACGGCAATTTTTGAGGTGAATTTTGAAGCGGTTTTTGAAGCGGGTTAATGATGGATTTTTTGACAGAACTTAGCAATAGAAATTGAGGTGCTGAAACCTGTATGAAGGGTGGATAAAAATCGATGGATTTTTTCAATATTGTCGAGAGGAGTAAGCGCGGTGAATTAGAGATATTTCCAGACTTTCAGACCGGTGAAGTGACAGACCTTTTAGGGCGGGGTAAGAACTTTTATGCGATCTGGGACGAGGAAAAAGGGCTGTGGTCGATGAACGAAAATGACGTACAGCGAATTGTCGACGAGGAGATATGGAAACATGTAGATGAGATTAAAACAAAACGAGGCTTCGATGGATATTTGAATGTCAGAACTTTGAAGAGCGATTCGTCTGGGATGTGGAATCGATTCACACAATACATGAAACGGTTTCCGGATTCTAAGATTCAGCTCGATAGTAAGCTGACGTTTTTAAACACGAAGACCAAGAAGAAAGACTACGCAAGTAAGAGGTTGAGTTATTCTCTTGAGGAAGGATCTTATGAGTCATGGGATACTCTGGTCGGAACGTTGTATGAGCCTAGCGAAAGAGAAAAAATCGAATGGGCTATTGGAGCAATTGTTTCCGGAGACAGCAAGAAGATTGAGAAGTTCTTTGTGTTCTATGGAGATCCTGGTAAAGGTAAGGGAACGATCATTAAGGTGATCAAGAAGCTGTTCGAGGGATATTGTGTGAGCTTTGACGCAAAGTCTCTTGGTATGAGTAACGATCAGTTCTCGATGGAGATATTTAAGAGCAATCCTCTTGTGGCTGTTGATGCTGATGGTAATCTGAGCAGGATCGAAGATAATACGAGACTCAATAAAATTGTCAGCCACGAAGAAGTCGTCATTAATGAAAAGGGAAAAGCCAGATACAATGCCACGATGAACTGCTTTATATTTGTTGGGTCAAACCATACGGTAAAGATTACCGACGGTAAGAGCGGCATCATTCGAAGACTGATTGATATTAATCCAAGCGGTAAAACATTTAAGAGCAAAGAGTACGACGCTTTGATGAGTAAGATTGATTTCGAACTAGGAGCGATTGCTTATCATTGCCTTCAGGTTTACCGTGAACTCGGTAAGAATTATTATAAGAATTATATTCCACAGCAGATGATTATGAAGACGGACGTGTTCTACAATTTTGTGGAAGCCAATCTTGAATTGTTCGAACGCGAAAAAGATGGTGTATCTCTGAAAACAGCCTATGCGAGGTATAAGGATTACTGTGACGAAGCATTGGTTGAATTTAAGCTGCCAATGTATAAGTTTAGGGAAGAGCTTAAGAATTACTTCGAGAAGTTTGATCAGCTGGCAAGGGTTGACGGAAAACTGGTAAGAAGCTGGTACAGTGGATTTTTGCACGAGAAGATGGAGCCTCCTGTTTTGAAGAAGGAGGAAAAGACTCTGTCTTTGGTTCTGGATTGCAGAAAGAGTTTACTTGATGATATTCTGGCAGACTATCCTGCTCAGTATGAGGTTGAGGGTGAAAACGGCAATGGTAAACCTGAAACAGCATGGAGTATGGTTAAAACAAAGCTAAAAGATATTGATACGAGCAAGATTCATTATGTTCAGTGCCAGAAATGGAATAAATCGTTTGTGGTTATAGATTTTGATTTGAAGAACGAGAACGGCGAGAAAGATATTATGAAGAATCTTGAAGCCGCTTCGAAATGGCCTGCAACTTATGCTGAGTATAGTAAAGGCGGCAGTGGAGTTCACTTGCATTATATTTATGATGGAGATGTCGATAAGCTTGCATTGGAGTATGAGCCCGGAATTGAAATTAAGGTGTTCAGGGGTAATGCGGCTTTGAGGAGACGTATAAGTTGGTGCAATGATATTCCGATTGCGCATTTGGCGGAGGGTGCGTTGCCGTTGAAGGAGGAAAAAGTGATTGATGTAAGTGTGTTGAAAGATGAGATGCATTTAAGGAATATTCTGAAAAAGTGTCTTCGAAAGGAAAATCACGGAGCAACTAGGCCTGAGATTGACCTGATCGTGAAAGTTCTTGATGATGCATGGTTAAGTGGTATGAGCTACGATGTGTCGGACATGGAGCATGATATTTTGGTGTTCGCAATGAATTCGACCAATCAGAGCGATTACTGTATTAAGCAGGTTCGGAAGATGCGGTTCGAATCGAAAGATATTTTGGAGAAGAAGAAGGAGCAGGAGAAAGAATCTCAGAGGCTTGAAAGTCAGAAGAACGATCCGGACGCTCCGATAGTGTTCTTTGATATTGAGATGTATCCTCCTGGACTGGATAGTGAAGGTGAGGATAACGAAGGCTTGTTTCTAGTTTGCTGGAAGGTTGAGGGTAAGGATAACAAGGTAAATGCGATGATCAACCCAAAGCCAACGGATATTGAGGAACTGCTTAGGATGAAGCTGGTTGGATTTAATAATAGAGATTACGACAACCATATGCTTTATGGCAGGTTGCTCGGATATTCAAACGCTGAGCTTTACAGTTTATCGAGACGACTTACTGTTGAGAAAGCGCCAGACGCAAAATTCAGAGAAGCATATGACCTTTCTTATAGCGATGTATTTGATTTTTGCAGCGAGAAGAAGAGTCTCAAGAAGTGGGAGATCGAGCTTGGGATAAGTCACGTGGAAATGGGTTTACCGTGGGATAAACCGGCTCCAAAGAGCATGTGGCCCAGAGTTATTGATTACTGTAAGAACGATGTTGTTGCTACTGAAGCTGTGTTTAACTATAGACATGAGGATTGGACGGCCAGACAAATACTGGCGGATATTGCCGGTGGTAAGATGAACGATACGACAAATTCACTTACAATGAAAATTGTGTTTGGCAATGAAAGATATCCTAAACTTGTTTATACGAATTTAGCGACAGGTGAGCAAAGTGTAGGGAGGTAAAATGAGCAGAATATATGACGATTCATGTATTCATATACCTCATAACGCATGGGGGTATGATTCTTTTTATTTAGATGGTGAGGAATATTACAAAATACCAAATCATCCATATTATTACATTAATATGGATGGAGATATTTTAAGTGTACGACGACCACATAATCCTATTTTTCTTAAACCATGGGAGAATCAATATGGACATAAAAGTGTTAAATTAGACGGTGTAAAATTATTAGTTCATAGAATTATGGCGGATACGTTTTTAGACAATTCAGATAATTACCCAGTCGTGCGGCATTTGGATGATGATCCCCGAAACAATAATATTCTGAACTTAGAATGGGGAACATATAAGGATAATTATGCCGATTGTGTTCGAAATGGTCATGAATTCAGAAGATCGGTTTATTGTTTTGAAAAAGACGTGATTTACAGAACTGGTGCAGCAGCCGCTAAGGATTTAGGTGTGTCAAGATCGGCAATTACTTTATGCTGCGAAGGAAAGATAGGGAATGTAAATGGTTTTCACTTATGTTACGAAGATGAAATCGAAGAAAGAAGAAATGATCCCGATTGGTTTAGAGAGAGAAACAATTTTAAACCGATAATCGCTTACAAAGACAATGGAGAAGAATTATATTTTGATAGTAGAAAAGCGGCTGCTGAGTATTTGGGTATACCTGATTGTGGTATAAGCAGCGTTGTGCGTGGACATTTAAAACATACGCATGGATGGAGATTCAGAGAAGGGTGATGGAAATGTCGGAAATGATTAATACTTTTCCTGGATATGAGTTTATCAGACTTGAAGACGGAAAATACCATAATATGTTTCGCGATGTCGATTTGGGAAAAGGTGGATGGGTATATTCTGAAAAAGGAATTTATACAAATGTTGCACTTCTAGACGTTCAATCTATGCATCCGTCCTCTATTATTGCTTTAAATAAACTTGGTGAGTATACGCAACGCTACGCGGAGCTAAAACAAGCCAGGGTTTATATTAAGCATAAGGAATATGACAAGGCGAAGCAATTGTTTGACGGTAAGCTTGCAAACTATCTTGATGATAGCGATAAAGCTAAGGCACTTTCCAAAGCCCTCAAACTACCTTTGAACGCTTTTTTTGGCTGTTCTTTTGCCGGTTTTCCGAATCCGGCCAGGGATTCAAGAGATCACAACAATATAATAGCGTTGCGTGGAGCGCTGTTCATGAAAACGCTGTTTGACGAAGTGGAAAAACTTGGATATAAGATTATTCATGTTAAGACAGACAGCATTAAAATCGTCAACGCGGATGCTGATATTGTGAAGTTCGTCCAGGATTTTTCGAAGAAATACGGATATAACATGGAACATGAAGCAAATTACGATCGAATGTGTTTAATTGATAAAGCACAGTATGTTGCGTCGTACATGAGCAAGGAAGATAGCGATAGAATTTACGGATATACTCCATCTGAGAATCTTGAGTATATTGAAGAGCATGGATATTCTTGGACAACTACCGGAGACGCGTTTCAGCAACCGTATGTTTTTAAACAGTTGTTTAGCGGTGAGAGAATTGATTTTGATGATATGTGCATTGTAAATAGTGTAAAAGATGCTGCTATATATTTAGACATGAATGAAAACCTGAAACCACAGCCGGAAGCTGAGAAAGAAATGACTAGACGGATATTTAATGCTGGCAATCCTGAAAAACCGATGAAGCTGAATCCAGCTTTCAGTGATATGAGCGATGAAGAAGTAAATGCTATTGTTGGGCTCGCACATAACTATCAGTTTGTTGGAAGGGTCGGAAGATTCTGTCCAATAAAACCAGGCGCTGGAGGAGGAATATTACTCTCCTTGAGGCGCGGAAAGTATGGAGCCGTTACTGGTTCTATTGGATACAGGTGGCTGGAATCTGAAGTTGTAAAAGAACTTGGGAAAGAAGATCTTATTGATATTGAGTATTTTGAGAAGGAATGTTCAAAAGCCATCGCCGCTATTAATAATTTCGGCGATTATGACCGGTTCATAGATTTGAGCCGGCCTTATATTTGTCCAGAACCAATTAATGTAATGGACGATGATTTGATTGTTCCATGCGGTGACGGTAAATACAATACGTGTTTGGACTGCCCTAACTGTGACGGCGATATTTGCAGAAGAGGATATAGTCTGAGTTCGTATGTTGAGAAGGGAGGTGGTGGAAATGACGCCTGACGAGCGTGTGGAAATTGAAGAGTGGATGGAAATCGTCGGAAAGAGTATTGAACGTGTTAAAAGGGAGTTTGATAATTTTAGGGCGACGGTTTCGAAGATGAAGATCGAACACAAAAATATGGGGAAGACTGGAGAGGGAGAAAATGACAAGGAAAGATATTCTGGACGCGGCACTTAAATGCGTAAACGGTGACCGCGACGAACAGTATGGTAAACCTGAAGACAGTTTTTCAACGGTCGCTGTTTTTTGGACAGAGTATTTAAAAAGCAGGCCTGGTTATTGTTTGCCTATTCTTTCAAAAGACGTAGCTGCTATGTTGGCACTTTTAAAGATTGGTAGAATTTCAACAGGAGCAGCAAAGGATGATAACTGGATTGATCTTGCAGGTTATGCTGCCTGCGGCGGAGAGATAGAAAGCAATAATAACGTAACAGGAGAGAACGATTAAACACAAAATTATATTTTATGGAGGAAATAAAACATGAATACTAATTGGATCTATGACAACGAGAGTGGCCGGTATCTGATCAAGAACGCTAGGATTATGTTTCCGAATTTTGAGGGTGCTGAACAGGATTATAACCAGGCTGGTAAGCGGAATTTCAGGCTGCAGCTGCCTGAAGATCTTGCGTTGGAACTGAAGGATCAGGGCGTGTTTGTTCGCGAACGTCCGCCCAGGGAAGAAGAGGACGAACAGCAGTATCTGCTGAAGGTTGGCATTTATAGGGATGCGGATATTCGCTTCCTGCAGGGGAGAAAGATGAATCAGCTGGATTTTGAAGATATTGGTCTGGTTGATACTGAGTTTCGGAAGGGACATGTGGCAAATGGTGATATTTCTGTGGAGTTTCACATTTCCAGAAACACGAGGGTTGCGGCGTCGTCTCCTTATGTCAGGGTTGACACGATGATTATACCTATCCGTAAGAGCAGACTGCTTGCAGAGTATGAAGACTATGACGACGAGCTTCCGATGTAAGGAGTAACTAATTATATTTGAAACCTGTGTAATTCACAAATCCGTGTGGTTTCGGGCTTTGGCTTCTTTTGACACGGACTTTGTTTTGGAAGGAGGGATTAAGTGAATAAGGTTGAGTTTATGCCTCATCAGAAAGACGCAATTAGAAATCTGAATTCCGGAAAGATATTATGCGGTGGTGTTGGAACTGGGAAGTCGATTACTGCATTGGGATATTTTTACATTCACGAATGCGGTGGCGTCGCGTGGTCTGATGGTACGTTTGGGCCGATGACAAGACCAATGAATCTTTATATTATTACAACCGCAAGAAAACGGGATACAAAGGAATGGGAGCATGAATGCAGTCATTTTGACTTTGATGATATTCAGATTGTAATTGACAGTTGGAACAACATTGGAAAGTACAGCGATGTGAAGGACTCGTTCTTTATATTTGACGAGCAGCGTGTGGTAGGCAGCGGAAGCTGGGTAAAATCATTCTTGAGAATTGTCAGAACCAACAGGTGGATACTTCTTACTGCTACGCCTGGAGATACATGGCTTGATTATATTCCAGTGTTTGTGGCTAACGGTTTTTACAAGAATCGCTATCAGTTTCTTCGCAGGCATGCTGTTTACAACAGGTATGCTAAGTATCCAAAGGTAGATCGATGGCTTGAGGTTGGATATTTAGATTCATTGAGACGCAGAATTACTGTTGTTATGGATTACCGAAAGAAGACAATACAGCATTGGCATGATATTCAGGTTGAGTACGATCCTATGCTGTATAGAGTAATAGCAGAGAACAGATGGGATCCTTATAACAATGAGCCAATTCGTGATATTTCGATGGCGTGCTATTTGATGCGCAGAGCTGTCAATAGCGATTCGACAAGATTAAATGCTGTTAGAGACATTCTTAAGAATTCTCCTCGTGCGATTATATTTTATAACTTTGATTATGAGCTTGAGGAGCTTCGAACATTGTCGGATATTACAGTAGTTAGAGAATGGAATGGTCATAATCACGAACAATTGCCAGACAGTGAGAAGTGGGTTTATCTTGTTCAGTATATGGCAGGAGCAGAAGGATGGAATTGTACGTCAACCGATACAATTATATTCTTCAGTCAGAATTATAGTTATAAGATGATGCAGCAAGCAGCCGGTAGAATAGATCGGTTAAATACGCCTTATGTTGATTTGAACTATTATGTTTTGAAATCACAATCATCCATCGATAAAGCCATTGCAAGAGCATTGAAAGGTAAGCGGAATTTTAATGAAAAGCTGTTCATGAAGTGGTGAATAGTTATATTTTAAATGTTAAGAATTTTCGCGGCCAAAACATGCCCTATTATAGAAGAGGAAGAGTGTGTCACGTTTTGTTCACTCTTTATATTTTTTTAGAGGTGGTTTGAGTGAGCAAACTTGAAAGTCGATTTCAGGCAGAGTTGATAAAGGAGATTAAAGAGCGATTGCCGGGATGCGTCATTCTTAAAAACGATTCTGGTTATATTCAGGGATTTCCAGACCTTACTGTTTTGTATAAGGATCGTTGGGGAATATTGGAGACGAAGCGGGATGAAGACGCAAAGCATAGACCCAATCAAGATTACTACGTTGATAAATTGGACAAGATGAGTTTTTCGAGATTTATATTTCCGGAAAACAGAGAGAAGGTGCTGAATGAATTGGAACAGGCACTCAAACCTAGAAGGAAGTCACGCCTTTCTAAGTGCGAGTAAATATGGCTGGAGAACTAAGAGCGATTCAGAATTGATAGACGCTTATCGTAATTCGTTCGCTACTACGATTGGAACGCTATTACATTCTTATGCTGCAGATTCGATTAGGCTACGAGAACGTTTGCGGAAAGGCGACGCCAGAGGTGTTAAGTTTGATCTGATGCGGAGAGGTGTCCCGGAGTTCGCTATTGATATTCAGACTGTGTTTCCAACCCTTATGGCTTATATCAACGATGCTGTAGGTTTTCAGATGGATCCTGAGATACTATTATATTATTCGGATCTGTGTTATGGAACCGCTGACGCTATACAGGTGCATGGTGATATTCTGAGGATTCATGATCTAAAGACTGGGGCGACTCCGGCAAAGATGGAACAGTTGATGGTGTATGCCGGGCTTTTTTATTTGGAATACGGTTATAAACCGGAAAGAATGCAAACGGAACTGCGTATATATCAAATGGACGAGGTCGTAGTCCATCAGCCTGAACCCGAAGAATTGCGGGAGGTGATGAATGATATTTGCCAGAAAGACCGGGTTCTGCAGAAAATGAAGGAGGTATGATTCCATGTTGTTCGATAACAATGGCATTTTCACGGACGTGACGGAAGAGGGCAAAAACGACGAGATGTACCATTACGGAACGCCAAGGCATTCCGGAAGATATCCTTGGGGAAGCGGCGACAATCCTTACCAGCGCAATGAGAATTTTTTGAAGACTGTTGACGAGCTTAAAAAGAAAGGTTTTACAGAAAAACAGATTGCCGAAGGTATGGGTATGAATACCAGCGAACTTAGGAAACGAAAGAGTTTGGCGAACGCAGAGAACCGTTCATATTTGTCTGCTGAAGCAAAGCGTCTGAAGGCAAAAGGCATGTCAACGTCCGCGATCGCGAGGCGGATGGGACGAAACGAATCTTCTGTACGCTTGTTGCTTGATGAAGGCTTGAATGAGCGTATGGGAACTGTTGCCAAGAATGCTACGATTCTGAAAGAACGTGTTGAGAACTTGAATTATATTGACGTAGGCAAGGGTTCGGAGCAGTATCTTGGGATTACTGGCCACAGTCTTGGTAACGCGCTTCATATTTTGGAAGAGCAGGGTTATACTCTTCATGATATTCCGATAGAGCAGCTAGGAACTGGTAAGCAGACAACTGTGAAGGTTCTTGCAAAGCCTGGTGTTGACTGGAAAGAAGTGTACGATAATCGTTCTAACATTAAGATGGTAACAGATGTATATTCTGAAGACGGCGGCGATACGATGCGGCCTTTGAAGGAATATGTTAGCGTTGATAAGAAGCGAGTTGGCGTAAGATATGCTGAGGACGGCGGCGAGGAGAAGGATGGCGTTATAGAACTTCGCAGGGGCGTTGATGATATTGATCTCAATAAGGCTAGATACGCTCAGGTCAGGATATTGATTGGTGGAACACATTATGCGAAAGGTATGGCAATGTATTCTGATAATATGCCGGACGGTGTTGATATTCTGATAAACACCAATAAGAAGCGTGGAACTCCGCTTATGTCGGACGATCCGAATGCCAAGCAGGTGCTTAAAGTTGCCGACAACAAGGGCGAAAATCCATTCGGAGCAAATATTAAACCCGATGAAAAGTTGACACGTGCTCAGAGCCATTATACTGATAAAGACGGAGTTGAGCGTCAGTCTGCTTTGAATATTGTTTCTGAAGAAGGAACATGGAACGACTGGAACAGAACATTATCTAGTCAATTTCTTTCAAAACAGAGTCCTGCTCTTGCAAAGCAGCAGTTACAGTTGAACTATGATATTGCTAAGTCAAATTTTGATGAGATTGCAAGTTATACAAATCCGACTGTAAAGGCTAAGCTTCTTGAAGATTTTGCGGGACGATGTGAATCGGACGCTGTACATTTGCAGGCCGCGGCGCTTCCAAGGCAGTCTACCAGAGTTATATTGCCTTTGACTGAAATTTCAGATAAAGAGATATATTTGCCTGGTGGCGATTATCGTGATGGAGAACAGGTAGCTCTTGTTAGATATCCTCATGCCGGTCATTTTGAGATTCCTGTGCTAACTGTAAATAAAGGAAATAAGCAGGGTCTTAGTACAATTGGCGACGCAATAGATGCTGTCGGGATATCTAAGAAGACGGCCGACAGATTGTCTGGTGCTGATTTTGATGGCGATACGGTGCTTGTGCTGCCAGTTAATGATATTCGTATCAAGGCGACAGCGAATAACAGACCTGCAGCTTTTAGAAGTCTAGAAGATTTCAATCCTAAAGAAGAATATCGCGGATATGACGGCATGCATGTGATGACTCCTCATGAGAAAGGTATTGAGATGGGTAAGATAACTAATCTTATCACAGATGCCACATTCCAGGGAGCAACCAATGAAGAGATTTGCCGTATGGTTAAACATTCGATGGTCGTTATTGACGCTGAGAAACATAAACTGGATTACAAGCGTTCTGAAGCTGAAAATGGGATTGCAGAGTTGAAAGCTAAGTATCAATCTGGCGGTGCGTCAACATTGCTTTCAAGGAGTACAAGTGATATTCAGGTTCCACAGCGCCGCGAGAAGTCGTTCGGCACCATGTCAGAGGAAGAGAAGAAGAGATATTTAAATGGAGAAATTATATATCGCGAGACCGGCAAGACATGGGATAAACGTGAGTATCTGAAAAGCCGAATGACAAAAGAAGAGCGTGCTATGTGGGACAGCGGAGATGATGAATTGGTTCGCCAAGTCAAATCGGCTATGATTGCAGACGGTCGAGTGCGCGTTAAAAAGATTGGCTTTACTGAAACTTCAAAACTTGGCAAGGAAAAAGATCCATATTCTCTTGTATCTGGCGGATCAAGGGAAAAGACGACTCCTATTGAACGGATTTATGCCGATCACGCCGTTGCAATGAAAGAACTTGCAAGAGAGGCCAGAAAGCTTGCCAGAGAGCAGAAAGATATTCAATATAATTCTGAGGCCGCGAAGAAATATGCGACTGAAGTACAATCCCTTAATGCAAAGCTTTCAATAGCTCTTCGGAACGCGCCTCTTGAGAGGCAAGCGCAGATTCTTGCAAATGCGAAGTTGGACCAGATTTTGTTTGATAATCCGGAGCTTAAGAATGATAAAGAACATTATAAACGCGAAAAGGGGAGACAGTTGGAAGCCGCAAGAAAGGCAGTCGGCGCTAAGAAGCTTACAATAGGCGGATCCGATAAGAACCCTCTCACAGACAGGGAATGGGAAGCTATACAGGCAGGGGCCGTATCTAAGACTACTTTGAAGAGGATATTGCAAAATGCCGATACAGACCGTATCAGGGAGCTTGCAATGCCTAGAACAAAAGTTGGTCTCCCAGCCGCAAAAGTGGCCAGGGCAAAGGCGATGATTGCAAAGGGCTATAGCCGTGCCGATATTTGCGACATGCTCGATATTAGCGAAAGTAAACTTATTAACGCGATAGGGATTGAGAACCTGTAAGTGTTATATTTTCCGATGGTATGGGGCGGATTCTATATTTTCGACCCCGTCCGATTGCAAATGCGTTGGTTCTCATCTATATTTTCAACACAGGATGGATTGTTAAACGACTAAACCCCGTCTTGTTTATATTTGGACAACCCCTGTCAATTGAAAGCACTTCCCGGTTGTAGAAAGCTTGTAAATCGGTAACAGAAGGTTGGATTTGAATATAAATAGCACTGCGTGAGGGCTAAATATAAATGATTGCAGGGGTAGTCCTGTTTATATTTGGCCGTTGTAGGAGTCTATTTGGGCCTATGGGCTGTTTATATTTGCCAATATAAATGGATGAGGTCTGTGTTTGATCCTATACAGGCACTACAGTATACATTGCTGCTCTACAGGCGTTTATACTTCAGTACGGGTCTGACTTGGTGTGGAATGGTGTTGCATATACAGAGGCGTTTATATTTGGATGCGGGTATATGCGAATGATTGTGAGGGTGTAAGCGTATAAGGAAGAGTCGAAAATGTTTGTCGATACATTTGATGACGAAAAGAAATGAATAATACTATGTATATTTTCATATGGTGAGTGATGAATGAGGTAAATGGATATCGATTTGCGTGCGAGTTATAGAGATTGAGACAAAATGCTGTATGTATACCCATGGGTTTCTATATTTTGGAACACCCCCATGCAGTTTGCAATTCTTACCTGGTCTTTCTGGAATTCATTCATACAATCGGAATTGTGTTCGTTCTCATTCTTGCTTGTTCTGTCATTCACATCTGAAAATTTAAGGTTTCACAAGAACAACTTAAAGAAGAGTGGTGGTTTAATGGCTGTCTTCCTTTCAACTCTTGACAATCCTTATAACTTCTTTACTCAGTTTGATCAATGGTATGCATTCGATACAGAAAAAGGTTACAATACTTGTGCTTACCTTGCACGAATTGCTGCAACTTCGACTGAGATGAGTGAAAAGGATTATAACACAACGGTTGAGGATGCCGTGGACGACGCTCTACGACTGAATTTGACCGGAAATTACATTAAAGTTCATGATTAAAACAATATAAATATGAGAAATATGGAAGAGACGTTGCCTTATAGAGGGAGGTATCCCTCCCCGGGGGTCTTGCAAAATGACCACCCCCTATGCAT